>LFIK01000247.1_pt1 | contig 39392 bp, 34 predicted proteins | sample 643401 | NCBI WGS metagenome assembly LFIK01 (sample SAMN03777447, study PRJNA286221) | soda lake metagenome | biome: soda lake; feature: Kulunda steppe; material: water; isolation source: sample T5-Br brine of Lake Tanatar-5 | place: Russia: Kulunda steppe | collected 2010-07
GCCTTCAAGACCCCCTAAGGATCCCCGCCAACCCGTCGAAACAAGCCAGCGCCGCCATGCGGTGCGTGAGCGAGCTTATAGCCAAACCACACCGACCAACGCAATACCTTTTTGCAGAAAAATGACGCTTTCGGATTACGAGGCCCCTTTCGAGAAAATCGCCAGCCAAATTGGCAACCGACCGTGGCTTTCGGAGCCCATGGCGCAAATGCGCCAAACCCGGTCGCACCGACTCGATCGGACTCTCCCCGCCTCTGATAAGCAGAACCATGAGCCTGAACGTCGTTCTGCCGCGTGCCGGCATGTTATGGAGGGGAAAATGAAGACACACGCCCGGGCGGTGGTCATAGGCGGCGGCGTCGTCGGCGCCAGCATTCTGTATCATCTGACCAAGCAAGGCTGGTCCGATGTCGTCCTGGTAGAGAGAACCGAGCTGACCGCTGGGTCGACCTGGCACGCTGCCGGCCTGCTGCCGCTTTTCAACATGAGCTACAGCGTCGGCCAGATCCACAAATACTCGGTCGATCTCTATAAACGCCTCGAAGAGGAAACCGGCCAGCCGGTCAGCTTCCACGTCACCGGCAATCTGCGTCTGGCCACCAACCAAGAGCGCATGGACGAGTACCGGCACTATTGCGGCACCGCCAATACGATCGGCGTTCCGTTCGAGATGGTCGGCCCCTCGGAAGTCAAATCGCTATGGCCCCTCGCCGAAACAGACGGCATTGTCGGGGCCCTGTTCCATCCCCATGACGGCCATGTGGCGCCGGTCGACGTCACCATGGCCCTGACCAAGGGCGCCCGCATGGGCGGTGCCGAGGTCTATCGCCACACCAAAGTTGTGGGCATCGAGCGCAGCCAGGAAGGCGAGTGGCGCGTTTCGACCGACAAGGGCGATATCGTTTGCGAGCATGTCATAACGGCAACCGGCAATTATGCCCGCCAAACAGCGGCAATGGTCGGCCTGGATATCCCGGTCATACCGGTCGAGCACCAGTATATCGTGACCGAAGCGCATCCCGAATTGATCAAGCGACACGAGGCCGGCTATGCCGAAATGCCGGTGCTGCGCGAGTCGGATGCCTCGTATTACATGCGCGAGGAACGCCAGGGCTTGATTCTCGGCCCCTATGAGAAGGACGCGCCGGCCTGTTTCGTCGACGGGGTGCCCGAGTCTTTCGGCCAGGATCTCTTCCCCGGCGATCTGGAGCGGCTCGAACCCCATATCGAGGCTGCGATCCGCCGCGTACCGATCTTTGGCGAAGTCGGCATCAAGGATGTCGTGAATGGTCCGATCGCCTATACCCCGGACGGCAATCCGCTGCTCGGCCCTGCCTTCGGCTTGAAGAATTTCTGGTTCGCCGAAGGTTTCAGCTTCGGAGTCACGGCGGCCGGCGGCGCCGGGCGCTATCTGGCGGAATGGGTCACGCAAGGCGAGGCAAGCATCGATATGCTGCCGGTCGACCCCCGCCGGTTCGGGGCTTATGCCAACAAGGCCTACACCAAAGCCAAGAACGAAGAAGCCTACGCCCATGTCTTCATAACCCACTACCCGATGGAAGAGCGTCCGGCGTGCCGGCCCGCGAAAACCAGCCCCTGCCATGACCGCTTGGCGGCGCAGGGCGCGGTCTGGGGCCAGCGCTATGGATGGGAGCGGCCGAATTGGTTCGCACCGGAGGGTGTCGACCCGCACGACATTTACAGCTTCCGGCGCGGCAATTGGTGGGAGCATGTCGGAAACGAGGTTCGGTCCACCCGCTCAAGCGTCGGGATGACCGACCTGACCAGCTTCACGAAATTCGAGGTCTCGGGCCCAGGCGCGGAATCCTTCCTGGATAGCCTCATTGCCAACAAACTGCCTAAGAAGATCGGCCGCATCACCCTGGCCCATTGCCTGACGCCAAGCGGCGGCGTTCGCTCCGAATTCACCATCTGCCGATTGGCCGCCGATCGGTTCTATCTGGTCAGTTCCGGAGCCGCCGAACGGTACGATCAGGATCTACTGTTGAAAGCGCTGCCCGGCGACGGCAGCGTCATGCTGGAGAATCACACGACGCGGCGCGGCGTTTTCGTTCTGGCTGGCCCCAGGGCCCGCGACGTGCTGCAGTCGCTCACCGACGCCGATCTTTCCAACGCCGCCTTCCCCTGGCTCACGGCCCAGGACATTTCGGTCGGCCTGGCCCCGGATGTGCGGGCTTTGCGGGTCAATTTCATCGGCGAGCTCGGATGGGAACTTCATCACCCGATCGAATACCAGAACCACCTGTACGATCGCATCATGGCCGCAGGCGAACCTCAAGGGCTGAAACTCTTCGGCATGAGAGCGCTGGACGGCATGCGTCTGGAAAAATCCTATCGCATGTGGGGATCGGACCTCGTGACCGAATATTCGGCCCTTGAATCAGGTCTTGATCGGTTCGTTCGATTCGATAAAGGCGATTTCATCGGCCGTAGCGCCCTTCTTCGGCAAAAGGAGGAAGGGCTAAGGCATCGCCTGGTGACGCTTAAGGTCGAGATCGACGGCTGTGACCCCCTGGGCAGTGAACCGGTTTACAGCGATGGCATCATGGTCGGGCGGGCCACCAGCGGCGCCTACAGCCATACCCTTGGCTGCGGCCTGTCTATGGTCTATGTCGCTCCGGACTTTACGGCGCCCGGCACTCAGTTGGAGATCGAGTTGCTCGGCGTTCGTCACAAGGCCGAGGTTTGCGAGGAGTCGCCCTACGATCCTGCAAACAACAGCCTTCGAGCCTGATACCCAATTCACACATCGCACGCCTCGCCGCGCCGGCCCCCAAGGCGGCGAGGCGTGATTTTTCGGTGACCCAAATCCAATATGCCGTTTTTCTCTTTATTTCAGATACTAACGGGTGTATATTAACTTATCGTGTGAAGCCTCCCTGATACCCTTCCCCACTCCCACTGGTCCGGGACGTGGGGATTTTTTTGGCCGAACCGCTGACCCGCCAGCCCCCGCCATCAGAAGGCCAGCGCAACAACCCCGTCCCAAGTCAACTTGACGCCGGTCAAGGCGAGAAAAACGTAACAAATTGCGTAAAACCACCCCTGAGACAGGCGATGATGCAACACCCAGCCCAACCACATGCCAAAAGGGGCGAGCGGCAAAAGCAACATCGCCGTCAATAGATTTCCGATCGGGAATTGGTCAAGAAACCAGTAAGGCACTAACTTGACATAATTGACGACCGTAAAGAATACGATTGTCGTTCCAACAAATTCGGTTTTGTGAAGTCGCTGTGGCAAAAGATGAACCGAAGCGGGCGGACCGCCGGCATGGGCGACAAAACTGGTGAATCCCGAAATGCTGCCCCAGATGACACCGGATAGCGGCTTTCCACCCGGCGGCTGTTCCACCAGCACCTGTGAAACGGGCATGAACCGATAGGCAACGAAAGCCAGCGCAATAAAGCCGATCAGCAATTGAATGGCCGCCGGGTCCAGATACCGAAATGACAGGGTCCCCGCCACCATGCCCAACATGGCGCCGGGCAGCATGGTGACCATATTGGGACGCGACCACCGCCCCGCATAAAGCCAGAGCCCGTGCAGGTCCATTACGCACAGAATCGGCAGCATGATCGCCGCCGCTTGGACCGGCCCAATCGCCAGCGCCATCATCGGAACGGCAACGATGCCCAGGCCGCCGCCCAGCCCGCCCTTTGAAATGCCGGCTATCAAGACGGCCGGTATGGCAAGCATGTAAAAGATCGGATCTTGGATCACGAATCAGGCTTTCAATGCATATGAAGGAAGGGGATCAAAGAGGCCGATCCCGGCTTGCCGGAGACGATTGTCACCGGCCTTCGAAGCTCGGGCGTCGCTTCTGAAGAAAGGCGCGATATCCTTCGCGGTAGTCCTCCGTCGAAAAGGACTCATAGCTTGCGGCAATTTCGTCATCGGATAGAGCCCCGCCCCGCGACAAACGCTGCGAAAAGGCCTTGTGCCATCGATGCACCAGGGGCGCGCCGGCTGTAATTCGATCGACGCTCTCCTGGACCGCGGCGTCAAGACGGTCATCGTCGGCCACCCGGTTGATCAGCGTGAGGGCCGCGGCCTCCTCGGCATCAATGATGCGTGCCTCTAATAGAAGTTCCAGCGTTTTCGCCGGGCCCGCGCTTTGCCAAAGGACGGCGAATTCGGGATAAGGCATCGCAAGCCCCAGCCGACTGACCGGGGCGCCGAAAACCGATCGTCGCGTGGCGATACGCAGATCGCATAGAAGCGCCAGCACAAGCCCCGCACCGGTGCAAGGACCGTCAATGGCAGCGATGACAGGCGCCGGACATCGACGAATCGACTCATAGGTCCGATCCATCAAGACCCCATACGCGCGCGCGCCATCGGCATTCGCGCGATGGGTCTCGAACTCGCGGATGTCGGCACCAGGAGTGAACCGCCCCCCTTCCCCGGTCAGAACGACGCATCGGACCCCGTCTTCGTTTCGCGCGATTTCCTCGAATGCAGCCGCCAGCGCCTCCCACATCGGCTGATCGAGCGCATTCTGACGATCCGGCCGATCCAGCTTGATCGTCGCGACCGCACCGATCCACCGTAATTCGACCCGCCCCGGCGACGGGGTGTCGTCGCCTGATTCTCGTACCATCAAAGATGCGCCCTCTTGTTTCTATCGGTCATCCGTCGTCGTCGCACCAACACAATACGACAGCAACACCAAGCGCACCATCGGCACCAGCGCCAGTTATGTCACGTCAATGGTGGCTCTAAAGGTTATGTAACGGACTCGGCCAACCCACGTGAATAGTTCGTTCGCTATCCAACAGTCATCTCGGATACGCTGAACTTGGTGCGATATTGACTTATGGTTGGTTTTATTGAGAATGAACAAAACTTTTGATTGTGGAGGCTGTTATGAGATCGAAAAGCGTCATGATTACAACCGCTGCGATGGTGATCGCAGCGCCTGTCGTCGCGAGCCCGGCAATCACCAATCTCGCGATCGCTGCCGGCGGGCACGGCACGTTGACCATTGGTGTATCCCAGTTCCCGGAGAACTTTCACCCGAATATCGAAAGCATGCTAGCGAAGTTCTACATCGTCGACATGGGACACCGGATGTTCACTGGTTACGCGCCCGACTGGACGCTGCAGTGCTTTCTTTGCACCGAAGTGCCGACGCTTGAAAACGGCCTTGCCGAACTTGAGACGACACCCGACGGCAAGCCCGGCATCGCTGTCACCTTCGACATTCATGAGGACGCGGCTTGGGGCGACGGCACAGCCGTTACCACGGAAGACGTTGTCTTTACCTGGGAGGCGGGTCGAAACGATGTATCAGCCTTCCGAAACTCCGAGTTCTACAGCAAGGTCTATGACGTTACCGTGATCGACGACAAGACCTTCACCTTGCATATGAATCGCGTGACCTTCGACTATAATCGAATACCGGATTTCCGACTCATCCCCGCCCATATCGAGCGCGAGATATTCGACGATAACCCCCGCGAATACCGCCAGCGGACGAGTTACGATACCGACACCACAAATCCCGGCCTTTATTTCGGCCCCTATCGGATTACGGACGTCGACACCGGCGCTTTTGTCGTTCTGGAACCCAATGAAACATGGTTCGGAGACGCGCCGCATTTCGACCGGATCGTCGTTCGGTCGATCGAGAACACCTCCGCTCTGGAAGCCAACCTTCTTTCCGGCGAAATCGACATGATTGCCGGCGAGCTCGGCTTGACGATCGACCAAGCCCTGGCGTTTCGCGATCGTCACGGCAGCGCCTATGATGTCGAATTCGTCCCGGGCCTTGTCTACGAACACATCGATCTCAATCTCGACAATCCGATCCTCGCAGACCGGAATGTGCGCCAAGCGCTTCTTTATGGGGTCGATCGAACAGCGTTGACTGAACAGTTGTTCCAGGGTGAACAGCCGGTCGCCCATACCAATATTTCGCCGCTTGATGCCGTCTCAACCGACGACGTGCCTCAATACGACTATGACCCGGAACGCGCCATCGCCATGCTGGAAGACGCCGGTTTCGACCGGATTGAGGACGGGGTCCGGGTCGATGGCGACGGCAATCGACTGAGTCTGCCGTTTCAGACCACCGCCGGCGACAGATCCCGAGAACTCGTCCAGCAGGTGCTGCAGAGTCAGTGGTCCGATATTGGGGTCGAGGTCACCATCGACAACGAACCGGCACGTGTGTTTTTCGGCCAGACGACCGCCCAGCGCCGGTTCGAGGGTCTGGCGATGTATGCCTGGATTTCGTCACCTGAAAACCCGCCGCGCTCGCAGCTCCACAGTGAAGAAATTCCGACCGAAGAAAACAACTGGTCGGGACAAAATTTTCCAGGCTACGTCAATCCAGAGATGGACGAAACGCTGGAAGCCCTTGAGGAGGAATTGGACGATACGCAACGCCTGGATCATTGGGCAACTATGCAGCGGATCTATGCCGAAGACCTGCCGATCCTTCCCTTATATTTTCGGTCGAACGCCTTCATTGTGCCTTTCTGGCTCGACGGTTTAGAGCCAACCGGTCATTTGCACCAGTCAACCAACCATGTTGAAAACTGGCGCCGCAACGATCTTTGAATTCGGTGGAGCAAAAACCAGCGATCGCCGTAGCCGAACGATCAAGCGCCAAGCCCGGAGGTTTTCCCGCTCCGGGCTGCGCGTCGTATCACGTTGTGGCCCATTCGCCGGCTCATCAGGACAAGTGACCAAGCCATGTTCACAATTATGACAGGCCGACTTCTTCAATCGTTGGCGCTTCTGTTCGTGATGAGCGTGGCGATCTATTTCTTGATGGGCCTGATGCCCGGCGACCCGATCGACATCATGATCAATTCCGACCCGTCGCTGTCACCGGCAGACGCCGCTCATTTACGGGAACTCTACGGTCTCGATCAACCCCTCTGGCATCGATATTGGAACTGGCTGACGGCAGCCCTTCAAGGAGATATCGGCTACAGCCGGCTCTACAACCAGCCAGTAGCCGATATTCTCGTCCCGCGGGTCGGGAATACGCTGATCCTACTGGGCACCGCAATGACCATTGCTATTGCAATAGCGATACCGATTGGCTTGTTCGCTGCGCTCAAGCCCTATAGCCGGCTTGATACAGCGGTCAATCTGGCCTGCTTCGCCGGCATCTCGATGCCTGTTTTCTGGTTGGCGCTGATACTGATCATTCTGTTTTCGGTGATTCTGGGATGGTTTCCGGCCGGCGGATACGGCACAGCAGGCGGCGATGGCGGCTTTGCCGACAAACTCATCTACTTGGTTTTGCCGGTTATGACGCTCGTCATCATCTCGGTCGGCAGCTATACCCGCTTCATTCGGGCCTCCATGATGGAGCAGCTTCGGGCCGATTACATCCGCACCGCCATCGCCAAGGGTGTGTCGAAATCATCCGCCGTCTGGAATCATGCGCTGCGGAATGCCGCCATCCCGATCGTCACGGTGGTTGCCGTCGATCTCGGAACATTATTCGGCGGGGCATTGGTGACCGAAACGATGTTCAGCTATCCCGGCATGGGACGGCTCATCTATGACAGCATTATGGGCAACGACTATAATTTGGCGCTTATGGGTCTGTTGGTTGCAACCTTGATGACCATCATTGGCAACTTATTGGCCGACATCGCCTATACCGTCATCGATCCCCGCATTCGGTTCGGAGACCAAAGCCTATGACCCCCGAACCCGTCTCGACCAGCCCCACAGCGCCGGCCGGCGATCTTGGCATTCGACGGCATAGATCGAACTCGCCGGGTCGGCTGAGGCTCAGCCGATTTCTGATGCATCGGGCAGCCGTCATCAGCACGATCGTTCTCGGCTTGATGATCTGCGCCACAATCGCTGCGCCGGTTATTGAATGGCTCCTTGGCCATGGCCGTGACGATGTCAACCTGCTCAATCGCTTCGCCGGTTCGTCTTGGTCCCATCCGCTCGGGACCGACGAGTTGGGACGAGACTTCTTGATTCGGTTGCTATACGGCGGCCGGGTTTCCTTGTTGGTCGGCATAATGGCCGCCGTTTTCGCAGCGGTGATCGGCACAACGATCGGCATTATCGCCGGATGGTACGGCGGTTGGCTCGACAACCTGTTGATGCGGTTCACCGACGGCATTATTGCAATGCCGATGCTGCCCTTCCTGATCGTACTTGCCGCCATCGACCTGCGACAGTTTCCCCTTATCGGCCCATTCCTGGCCAGCGGGGGCGATCTTTATCGGATCGTCTTTATTATCGCCTTGTTTGGCTGGACGATCGTCGCCCGTCTGGTGCGCGGCGCAACCCTAAGCGTCCGCCAGCGCGAATTTGTCCGCGCCGCCATCGCCATGGGCTCACACCCGGCCCGGGTCATGCTGACCCATGTCCTGCCGAATGTTGCCTCGCCAATCGTCGTCGCGACGACCTTGTCCGTTGGAAACATCATTCTGCTGGAATCGGTCCTGAGCTTTCTTGCGCTCGGTGTTCAGCCCCCAACGCCGACTTGGGGCAATATGCTTACCAACGCCCAGGAACTCATCTGGACCGCCCCTCATCTCGCCGTCTATCCGGGCCTCGCGATCTTCGTGACCGTCATCGCCTTCAACTTTTTGGGCGACGGCCTGCAAGACGCCCTTGACCCCCGAAGTAAAACGGACCGGGCCTGACAATTGACGTCGGGCCCGGCCCAAGGGGTTTAGCGCAACCGCTCGAAGTGAACCACATCCGCCGATTCCGGCAGCAAGATCACTGTATAGGGCGCGATTACCGCGTCGGCGACATCGGACCCCATTGACGGCTCTTCCTCGGAATAGCGGACGACCGTTCCGCCGTTCGAGGTCAGGACCTCGTCGACCGTTACGCTATATCCATCGGTCGGACGGGCGCCCAGAAACACCGCGACCGCCATACTATCGTCAGGCAGCGCGGCCGGCGGCTCATCGCCAATCAATTGCCAGAGTATGAGCCAGCCCCGCTGATCGCGCGCCACCGACGTCATATCCATACCGGCGGCGGCAAGATTGCCCGACCAAGAACTTTGACCGTCGATGCTGGGCCGGCTGTCTGACGAAATGGGCCTGACATCAGGCGCTGAAGCCACCTCTCCGGCGCTGGGCGCGCCGCCCGCGACACAGCCGGAAAGGGCTGTCGAAACCGCCACGGCCGCAACAAACGAGCCGAGCCTTCTGGATCGGATCATGGTCATTTCGCTCCCTTGGGCATTTCCGTCTCGACCAGACGGGCAAATATGCTGGCGCCGATCGGAAGGACATCATCATTGAAATCATAACCGGGATTATGGACATTGCTGGCGCTTGGACCGCCACCTTGCCCAACCCAAATATACGCACCTGGACGCTTCTCAAGCATGTACGAGAAATCCTCAGCACCCATGCATGGGAGGATCTGATCGTCGATATTTTCCGGTCCGACAACCTCAGCAGCAACCCGGCCGATTTTGGCCGACTGTTCTTCGGCGTTCACTGTTGCAGGATAACCTTTACGAAAACTGAACGAAACACGGGCCCCAAAGCCGTTGGCAATGCCTTCGGCCAGGGCGCCCATTTTATCTCGAAGGGCCTCTTGGACGGGGTCACGGAAGGTCCGAACGGTGCCACACATCGTGGCGTTTCCGGGAATGACATTATAGGCGCTGCCGGCATGCACCTGGGTCACCGATAAAACAACGTTGTCCATTGGGTCGACGGTGCGGCTGATCAAGGCCTGCCAGGCCGTAATGATCTGCGAGATGATCACCACCGGGTCAATGGTCAGATGCGGCATGGCGGCGTGACCGCCCTGAGCGTTGACAGTTAAGTCGAAGCTGCCGGTCGCGGCCATCATCGGACCAGCTTTGATGCCGACGGTTCCTTGAGGCAATTGCGGCCAATTGTGCAACGCATAGACTTCATCGCAGGGAAAGCGATCAAACAGGCCGTCTTCGATCATGACACGCGCGCCGCCCGCGCCTTCTTCGCCGGGCTGAAATATAAACCGAACCACACCATCGAAATTCTTGGTTTCGCTAAGATATTTAGCCGCGCCAAGAAGCATCGTGGTGTGACCGTCATGGCCGCAGGCATGCATTTTTCCGGGGATAGTCGATTTGTAGGGAACGTCGTTTTCCTCTTGCATCGGCAAAGCATCCATATCGGCCCGAAGTCCGATCGTACGCTTTCCATCCCCAGACCCGCGAAGGACACCGACCACACCGGTCTTGGCCATGCCCCGATGGACCTCGATCCCCCAGGATTCCAAAAGCTCCGCCACCTTGGCGCTGGTGCGCACCTCTTCGAAGGCCGTTTCCGGATGGGCGTGAATATCGCGACGCCACTCTGTCATTTCGGATTTGAGGGCGGCCAGAGAGTTCAATACGGGCATTATCACACTCTTGTGTTTTTCAATTAGAGGGGCCAAGGCCGCAAAACCGGTCCAATAGCGGCCGCCGACCTCATCAACCCATGGCAGACTAGTGCCCACCTCAGCAAATGGGAAGACCATAGCAGCCGGGAACGGGTGGGCCGATGGGCTATATCACAAGACCGCCATCCAACTCTAGATCCGGCCTTGATCCAGCGCGGCATCGATGGACGCGCCGGATGGCATGCTGGCCTGAGCGCCCAAACCTTCGCAGGCAAGCCCGGCCGCCATCGACGCCCGGCGCAAGGCATCCATAAGGGACAATCCGGCATCAAGGCCCTGTGCCAGAACCCCTGTGAAGGTGTCACCGGCACCGGTTGTGTCAACGACCGAGACGCGAGCGGGAGGAACACGAAATTCGTCATCGCCCGCAGCGGCCATGGCGCCATCGCCGCCCAAGGTCACGACGCAGGCCCCGGCCCCCGATTGCACCAATGCCCGCGCCGTCGCCGCAATATCCGGCGAGGTCAGGCCTAGGCTTCGGGCGACGGTCATCGCCTCACCTTCATTGACCACCAAGATATCAATCGCCTTCAAGATATCCTTAGGCACGGCCGCGGCCGGCGCAACGTTAACAATGGTCCGTGCACCCGCTGCATGAGCTTGGCGCACCACTGCCCAGGTGGCGTCGGGCGGCACTTCCATCTGCACGACCAGGATGTCCGAGGAGGTCCAATCATTCGTCGGAATCAAATCAGGCGTTACCGCCATGTTTGCGCCGGACGCAACCGTGATGCTGTTTTCGCCATCCTTGTCGACCGTAATCATGGCAATCCCGGTGGGGCGATCAACGGCACGGACAGCCCGGGTATCGATCCCGTCCCGCTGCAGGTTGCTGGTCAGGATTTCGGCGAACCCGTCCTGCCCGAGGCATCCGGCCATCGCGACCGCCGCACCGGCTCTTGCAGCGGCAACAGCTTGGTTGTTTCCCTTGCCGCCCGGCACACGAAGATAGTCGTCCGTCAGAACGGTCTCGCCTGGAACCGGAATATGATCGACCGAGGCGACCAAATCCATGTTCAGCGAACCGAATACTCTTATCATTACCTCATCCCCACACACCGCCCCGCAGCCTGCCCGCAGTCAGAGCCCGGAAACACCCTCATTCCGCCCGAAAGGCGCCGACGTTCAATTGCCCTGGTGCATCGACAAACGCACGCCGTTCCACAATAGCATGCCATCGGCGCGAGGGGTAACGGTGACGCCCGTGCGCACGGCCCAGGCCGCTTGCTGTTGATAGAGAGGCACATAGATGGTTTGGTCGTGTACAGCTTGCCAAGCGTCGGAGATCGTCTCGGCTCTCGTCTCGGAGATCGGCAAGCGCTGGATGCTTTGAATCAACGAGTCCAGCTCGGGATCGGCATAGCCGGTAATATTGGCGACCCCCAAACGCTGCGAGGGATCAGGCCCAGCAACGAGGTCGGCAAGAACGCGCCCGCTGTCCAGACCGGAAGGCAGCCATCCAAGCAGATAGAGCCCCAGATCGGACTCACCCGCCTCGAAAAGCCTTTGGGTAAAAGGACCGCCCGACTCGACCCGAAGGCGAACATTGATCCCTATGCGCTCCAACATACCCGTGATCGCCGTACAAATGGCTTCGTCGTTGACATAGCGATCGTTGGTGCAATCCAGCGCCAACGATATGTCGTCGGCGACCCCCGCCTGTCGCAAGAGATCCCGGGCGCGATCGGGGTCATAGCGACGCCGTTCGATATGATCGGGATAGCCTGCCACTTGTCGGGCGATCGGCGCCGCGACCGGCGTTCCGAAGCCGCGGAGTACGACACTGATCAGAGCATCGACATCGATGGCATGATAGACCGCTCGGCGCACGCGTTCGTCGGCGAGAGGCGTTTCGACCCCGTCCGCCCCTTGTTGCGCCAGCCCCAGAAAGATCGCTCTTGGTTCGTCGATCGAGACAACCCCAACGCCCGGCGATGTGTCCACCGTCGCCACATCCTGTACCGGGATCGACATGATGATATCGGCATCGATCGTCCGCGCCGACGCCACCCGCGCGGCCGCAGCGGTGGCCACTCGATAGTCCACGGAATCGAGGTTATGGTCAGGACCCCGCCACCAACCGTCAAAAGCCGTCGCCGAGATCGACACGTCCGAACTGTATGACGCCAGTTCAAACGGGCCGGTTCCGTTCACCGCATCGGCCGTCAATGCCGTTTCACCGCCCGGATCGACGGAAATGTCCCGGTCGACGATCAACCAAGCATCAAGCTGCATCGGCAGCAATGGCATCGATTCGGTGGTGTGGAAATCGACCGTGAGATCATCGATGATTTCGACCCGATCTATCCCAGCCATGCGTGTGACGATCCGCGACCCCTCGCCGATCGATCGATGAAAGCTGTGCACCACATCTTCGGCCCCAAAGGTTTGGCCATTATGGAACCGGACGTCCTCGCGCAGATGAAACCGCCATCGCCGCGGATCGGCTTGCTCCCAATGTACGGCCAAATTCGGCCGGAGATCGAGTTCGGGTCCTCTCTTGACCAGCGGCTCGAAGAAATTCGCGAGCAAAGCGACGGTAAAGGCGTCGCTGGCGCCATGAGGATCGAGGGTGGACGGCCCTATCGGACCGATGAGGCGAAGTGAATTGACGGATTCCGGCCGATCGGAGGCATTGGCAGGCGTCGCGCCAACAAGTATAAACGATAGTAAGACAACGAAACGAAAGAAAAAAGTAGCATGAAATAGACCGTTGCCCGCATACATTGAAAAACACCCCCTGTTGTGCTTAAGCATAACGGGGATTCTTGAAAAATCAAAAGCCTGAAACCCTGACCGCACAATTCACACGGTCGGCGCGCACGCAACAGAGCTCACTTGCGCAACGCCACGTTGCGCAAGTGGAGCGGCAATCAATTTAATACAGAAGGAATGACGTCACACGGATACCATCCAAGCGACTCGGCGCTATGCCTCGGCGACGGTATCGATGATTGCGGCGGTCATGGCATCGACCGGATCGCAATTTTCAGCACAAACGAAATGAAAAGCCGGATAAAACCGCTCGCACTCGGTCAACGCAATATCGACCATATCTTCGAGCATTTCCGCATCGGTTCCGGCGCTGCCCCGCAATAGGCAAGTATGACGGAACGTCGGCACCCGTTCCTCACGCTCAATGTCGAAATGGCCGAGCCACATACGTTCATTGATTAAAGCCAGCAATTCGTTCAGCGCCACCGGCCTATCGCTGGGGGCGTTCATGCCGATCTGACAGGAAACCTGGATGGCGTTGACATCGTCCTGCCAATAGAAAAACAACCGATAGGCTGACCATCGGCCCCGGCACTCAACGACCATTTCGTCACTCGAAAGACGCTCAAAGGGCCAGTCGTTGGCGATAACGATTTCTTCCACCACATCAAGCGGATTGTTGGCGAAGCTCGATTCGAATGTCGCGCCCTCGGTCATGGCATGGTCCTTACTCTATCGGCAGGCCGTGGCCGGATTGAGTACCGGTCGCCGATACCCGTCCGGTCTCGGCGGATCGCTTCAATCTTCTCACTACATGAGATTGGCCGGCCACAACAGGGGGTAACGGGAATATTGCCCCGCCAAAATCGCATTGCCCGGTTGGTTCCAGAAGGGGGCCGCCGAGCTCACACAGGGATGATCGGACCAGGACCGAATCCTCGCCGGCGCCGATGGCATTCAAGTCTTTGGATCCGATTTCGCCTCACGGCCCGAAGAGCCGGTCTTCTTGGCCGCCGCCCGCGGCCGTTTGGCGCCGCCGGCTGATCCGATCTTGGTGGCTGCACTTTTTGTCGCCGTTTTTCCCGTCATTGCCTCAGCCGGGCCTTCTTTGGCGGATTTCGCAGATTTAGCGGGCTTTGCAGCACGCCGCGGCGTTGATGCCTTTGCTGCCGACCCTTCCATGGCGGCAAGCCGGGCTTCAAGCGCCGCAATGGTCGACGCGGCCTTCTCTTGCTCGTCACGCGCCTTCGCCGCCATAGCCCGGACCGCCTCGAACTCGTCGCGTGTGACGAGATCGAATCTTTCGAGAACTCGCTCTAACTCAGCACGGAGTCGTGCCTGCATTTCGTCGCGCGCGCTGAACGCGGCACCGACGGCACCCGATGCCACCTTGGCGATATCATCAAGGATTTTGTTGTTCGTTTGCATGACCGAATCCGATTCGCATTTCGGTTTCCTGGTTCGAGCGCCATCATCGCGACATCGACTGCAACAAGTATGGGGCTGTCAGACCCCGGTTGCAAGGCGGCCCTTGGCACTCCTATAACAATGAACTCATGACAGGGCCGATCCCCTCGTTTTCGGCACCCCATTCGACCCACCAGATAGGGACGACCTTCCGATGGACTTTCCCGCGATCGATCCGGTTCTGTTCGAATGGGGCCCCATTGCCATTCGGTGGTATGGACTGGCCTATCTCGTCGGCTTCGTCGCCGGCTGGCGCTATGCCATCATCCTCGCACGCCGCGTTCCCGATCTTCGGCCCAGCGATCAGGATGTCGACGATTTCCTGGTCTGGGCGGTGGTCGGCACCGTCATCGGCGGACGCATGGGATACGTGATCTTCTATCAGCCCGGCCTCCTCGCTGCGGACCCTCTGGCCATTGTACGCCTTTGGGAGGGAGGCATGTCGTTCCATGGCGGACTCGCCGGTGTTGCCGTGGCGATGATCATCTTCGCGCGCCGCCGTGGCGCCGAGGTTCTCGCGCTCTCCGACCTGATTGCGGCCGCCGCCCCCATTGGCTTGTTCTTCGGCCGCATCGCCAATTTCATCAATGCGGAACTGTACGGCCGTCCGACCGACATGCCATGGGGCGTTGTTTTTCCAACCGGCGGTCCGCTGCCCCGTCACCCCAGCCAGCTTTACGAGGCTATTCTCGAAGGGCTGGTCCTGTTCATCGTCCTGCTCGTGCTGGCCCATCGGCAGTCGATTCTCCGCCGTCCCGGCATCGTGACGGGCGTCTTCGTGGCCGGTTACGGCCTCGGGCGATTCGTGGTCGAGTTTTTCCGTGAACCCGACCCGCAGCTCGGATTCCTGGCCTTTGGCGCGACCATGGGGCAGATCCTGTCGTTACCCATGATCATCGCCGGCGTCATCCTGGTCGTCTACAGCGCCCGTCGTCAGCCACTGGGCCCGAAAGGCAGCGGACCCTCGGTCGGCGCCGGCGCGGCACACCAAAGCCGCTGATCCGCTGCTCTTGGAAATCGGGGTTTCGAACTCATGCCGACCGGTTCGCTCACCCCGTTGGATCAATTGATCCGCAAGAGGCTGGCCGCACCGCCCTACGCAATGACAGTCCATGACTATATGGCGCTGTGCCTGAGCCATCCTGAGTACGGCTATTATCGGCGGGCTGCTGCGATCGGCCGCGCGGGCGATTTCGTAACGGCGCCGGAGGTGTCACAAATCTTCGGCGAATTGATCGGATTGTGGACCGCCGACATATGGGACCGCACAGGGCGACCGCGCCGGCCCATCTTGGCCGAACTGGGCCCCGGACGCGGGACGCTCATGGCCGACGCCCTGCGGGCGGCAGCGATGGTCCCCGACTTTCGGCAGTCCTTGGAGGTTCATCTCGTCGAAACGAATGAAACGCTGCGCCGGCAACAGGCCGAGACGCTGAAACCAGTCGGGATTGGGCCGGTCTGGCACGACAGCGTTGCCGATTTGCCAGACGATCGGCCATTGTTCGTTCTGGCGAACGAGTTCTTCGACGCGCTTCCTATTCACCAATATGTTTGGAGCGGTGGTGTCTGGCGCGAGCGGGTCGTCACCGTGTCGGACAATGCCAACACGCCGACCGGCAGTCTCACTTTTGCTCCGGGGCCGCACGCCCCTTTTGTCGGCCCGAGCATTGAGAGGCCGGCCAACTCGGGCCTACCCTCGCCACCCACCCCTCCACCCGAGGGCGCCGTGTTCGAGACCTGCCCCGCAGGCCTGGCTATTCTTCGCGATCTTGCGGCGACGATCGGCCGTCAAGGAGGCGCCGTCTTGATCATCGACTATGGCCATACGCACCCAGGATACGGCGATACTCTGCAAGCCGTTTCGCGGCACGCCCGTGCCGACCCGCTTGCCGCCGCCGGGACTGTCGACCTGACCGCCCATGTCGATTTCACGGCCCTTAGATCGGCCGCGATCGATGGTCATATGAAGGTCTTTGGTCCGGTGACCCAGGCCGGCTATTTGTCCGAGTTGGGGATCGGACTTCGGGCAACGGCACTCAAGCGCAACGCGACACCGGCACAAGCCAACACGATCGATGGCGCGGTCGACCGTTTGACGGCACCGAACCAAATGGGCACGTTGTTTAAGGCCATGGCCATTGTCGGCAGCGCCGAGGTCAACGTGAACGAACCGCCTGCCGGGTTTATCGGCGCCGGCAATTCATCGGCCGGCTCCGGCGCCCTTTGACCGCACGCAAAGGAAGTCGCATGGAGACCCAATTGTTGCATCCTGATTATCGGACATCACCGATGCTGACCGAACCAACGGGTGTACGGCATGGCTTCTTCGGCCGGCGCGGCGGCGTATCGACCGGGATGTACGCCTCGTTGAACTGCGGGTTCGGCTCCGGCGACGACAGCCGCAACGTACAACAAAATCGGCAACGTACGGCGCGGGCTTTGGGCCTTCCGACCGACAGCGTTCTAACCGTCTATCAAGTGCACGGCCGCGAGGTGTTCATCATTGACGGCCCCGCCGACCGGGATCGTTTCGATCCGCCGCACCGGCCCCCACCCCAGGCGGACGCCATCGTAACGACGACGCCCGGCATCGCCATCGGCATCCTGACGGCCGATTGCGTTCCGATCCTGCTCACCGCGGTTCTCGAGGACTCCGGCGCACCCATCATCGGGGCCGCCCATGCCGGCTGGAAGGGCGCAATGGCTGGTATCGCCGAAAGTACGATCAATGCCATGATCGCCAGGGGCGCCGCACGCGACTCGGTGCGGGCAGCGATCGGACCATCGATCAGGCAAGCCTCCTACGAGGTCGATCAGGCATTCTTCAGCCGGCTGACCGACATCGACAGCAGCAATGAGCGATTCTTCATTCCCGGGCGCGCGGGTCATCATCATTTCGACTTACCGGGATATGTTGAGCACCGCTTACGGCAAGGCGGCGCAAGCAAGGTTGACGACCTCGCCGCCGATACTCTGGCGGATCCGGAGGAATTTTTCAGCTACAGGCGGGGGACCCTAAACGCCGAGCCCGACTACGGCCGTCAGATGGCAGTCATCGGCATCGCCCCTTGACGGACATGAAACACGGGAGCCCTGGGATCATGCCCTATTTGATTATGCTCGGTGTCTTTACGCTGCTGGCGCTGCTTGTCTCTTGCGTCATGTAGCAGGACCGCCCCCCCCCCCGATCGTGCATGTCATCATAGCGTCACAAAAACGGCCATGGGGGCCCTTGATCGTTTACATGAGCCGGGGCTGCTGATATAGGACGCGCGCAGCCCAGGCGCACCCGATTTTGAGGCCGGCAGGAAGCTCGAATTCCTATGGGTGATACTCCTACCGGCTCTCCAGACCGGGGCCCGCATCGTCGTCCCCAAAAGGTCAGCCGCTCATGAAAATCCTCGCCTGTAACAGCAACCGCCCGCTGAGCGAGGCCATTTCCGCCTATCTACAAGACTCCCTGACCAAAGCCTCGATCCGGCGCTTCGCCGACATGGAGGTCTTCGTCGAGATTCTCGAGAATGTCCGCGGCGAAGATGTCTTCGTCATACAGTCGACCTGCTACCCCGCCAATGACAACCTCATGGAACTGCTGGTTGCCATCGACGCCCTTCGCCGAGGATCGGCGCGCCGAATTACGGCCGTCGTGCCGTATTACGGCTACGCCCGCCAGGATCGCAAGACCGGTCCGCGCACTCCGATCTCGGCCAAGCTGGTCGCCAACCTGTTGACCAATGCAGGTGCCGACCGTGTATTGACATTGGATCTGCATGCCAGCCAGATCCAGGGATTCTTCGATATCCCCGTCGACAATCTTTATGCCGCGCCGGTGTTCGTCAAAGACATCAAAGAAGGCTACGACCCCGACGGTCTGGTCATCGTCTCTCCCGATGTCGGCGGCGTCGTCCGCGCACGGGGGATGGCCAAACGACTCGATGCCGATCTCGCGATCATCGACAAGCGCCGTGAACGCGCCGGCATGTCAGAAGTCATGAATATTATCGGCGACGTAAAAGGACGCGATTGCATCCTGGTCGACGACATCGTCGACAGCGCCGGCACGCTGTGCAATGCCGCCGTTGCTTTGACCGAAGCGGGCGCGACCTCAGTTAGCGCTTATGTGACACATGGTGTGCTTTCCGGCGGCGCGGTCGCCCGAATCACCGCGTCGCCGATGAAGGAACTGGTGACCACCGACAGCATTGTCGCGACCGAAGCGGTCCGTGTGAGCCACAACATTCGCCAGCTCACAATCGCCCCCCTTATCGGTGAAGCCATGTCCCGGATCAGCGACGAAAAATCGGTTTCCAGCTTGTTCGACTGACCTGCTTATGGCGCATGGGGCACGAATGGTCCGAGCCGCGACTTGAACGCCTCGCGAACGCCTGCTATAGACGCCCATGTCGGAGCCAAATGGGCTCCTCTAGACAATGGCGGCGTCGACACCCCTGGAGGTCGACGCCCTTTTTCGTCGTCTGTCAGGAGACAATAGATCAATGGCCGAAGCAATCAAGATTGATGCACAGCTGCGCGAACGGGCCGGTAAGGGGGCAGCCCGTCAGGCGCGCCGGGAGAAAAAGATCCCCGGCGTCATCTACGGGAACAAGCAGCAGCCTGTCGTCATTAACGTCGATGAACTCGAGCTCTTCCGGCTCACCCGCGATCCCTATTATGCCACGCATATCTACGATGTCATGGTCGACGGTAAGCCGCATCATGCTTTGATCCGCGACCTGCAAGTGGATGTGGTTACGGAATTCCCGATCCATGTCGATTTTCTGCGGGTCAGCGACCGGACTTCGGTCACCATGAGCGTGCCGGTCACGTTCATTAATGAAGATGAATGCCCCGGCATCAAGGAGGGTGGCGTCCTCAACGTCGTTCGACACGACATTGAAGTCGATTGCCGGGCCGACAGCATTCCCGACACGATCCAAGTCGACCTGACGGGCATCAATGTCGGCGACAGCATTCATATCTCTAGCGTCACGCTGCCTAAGGGCGTGGTGCCGCACATATCCGACCGCGATTTTACCGTCGCGACCATGACGGCCCCGTCGGCCATGAAGGCCGAAGGCGCGGACATCATCGAAGCTGACGAAGCCGAGGCCGAGGCCGAGGCGAAGGCCGCCGACGACGAAAAGACGTCGGACGACTAACCAGCAGTCGCGACGCGATAGGGACGCCGGAGACTTGGTTTCCGGCACCCTTCGGGCTGACTGCCTGCGCCGGCCGCAGAGACGTTTCGACCTGCCGGAGCGGCCAATCAGTGCCGCAAGCTCAATGCCGGGTCGCGAACAAGGGACAGCGCCATGATCGTGATGGTCGGGCTGGGTAACCCCGGTAGCCAATACGCTTATACACGGCATAACATCGGATTCATGGCCCTGGACGACATTGCCGAACGGCACGAATTTTCGCCCTTCAAGCAGAAGTTCAACGCCTTGTTGGCCGAGGGTCGAATCGGCAGCCGAAAGGTCGTCGGCCTCAAACCCCAGACCTATATGAACAGATCGGGTCAGTCGGTCGGGGAAGCCATTCGGTTCTATAAGGTTCCGCCCCCGGACGTCTTCGTGTTCTACGACGATCTCGATCTCGCGCCGGGCAAGATTCGGGTCAAGCGCGGGGGCGGTGCGGGTGGCCATAACGGTCTGCGGTCGATCGACCAACATATCGGATCCGATTATTGGCGCGTCCGCATGGGGATCGGTCATCCCGGCGACAAGGATCGGGTGACCGGATACGTGTTGTCGAATTTCGCGCAGCGGGACGAAGATTGGCTTGACCCATTGCTCGAAGCCATTGCCGATGCCGCGCCTCATCTGGTCGACGGCGCTCCGGATAAATTCATGACCCAAGTGGCCTTGAAGACTCGTACCGAATAGCTGTCTAGCCGGAACAATACCCGGAGAGACAATGCCTGGGAGTAGCAGCGGGACGTGCGCTCGGCACAAACGAAAAGGAAGTAAACCCTCATGGGCTTCAATTGCGGGATCGTCGGGCTGCCGAATGTCGGCAAGTCAACCCTTTTCAACGCCCTGACATCGACCCAAGCGGCCGAAGCCGCCAACTATCCGTTCTGCACGATCGAACCCAATACCGGCCGGGTCGGCGTACCGGATGAACGGTTGGAAAAGCTGGCGACGCTCGCGAAGTCGGCCAAGGTCATTCCGACTCAGCTTGAATTCGTCGATATTGCCGGTCTGGTCAAAGGGGCCTCGCGTGGAGAGGGGCTGGGCAACCAGTTTCTCGGCAATATCCGGGAAACCGATGCGGTCCTGCACGTCCTGCGATGCTTCGAGGGCGACGTAACCCATGTCGATGGGTCGGTCGATCCGGTGCGCGACGCCGAAACCGTCGATATCGAACTTGTTCTGGCCGATATGGACGGTCTGGAGCGGCGGGCGCAGACGCTTTCCAAACGGGCCAAGACCGGCGACAAAGAATCGAAAGCCCAACTCGATCTGATCGGCAAGATTTTGCCGGTCCTTCAGGACGGGCGGCCGGCCCGCACCATTCTGCCCGACCTTTCGCCAGACGACCGTGCCACGTTTCAACAGCTTCAACTCCTCAGTTCAAAGCCCGTGCTCTATGTTTGCAATGTCGGCGAGGACGAAGCCGCAACCGGCAATGCCCATAGCGAGGCGGTCAAGATCATGGCGCGCAATCAAGGCGCCGAAGCCGTCGTGATTTCGGCCGCCATCGAATCCGAACTGGCGCAGCTCACCGATCCTGAGGAAAAGCAGGACTTCTTGGAAAGTATCGGTCTTGACGAACCGGGGCTTAACAAGGTGATCCGCGCCGGATATCGTCTTCTCGGATTGCTGACGTTTTTCACTGTCGGACCCAAGGAGGCCCGAGCCTGGACGGTCAGAGTCGGCGCAACGGCGCCCGAAGCGGCCGGCGCGATCCATACCGACTTTCAGCGCGGATTCATCCGGGCCGAAACGATAGACTATGACAGCTATGTCGGCCTGGGCGGCGAGCAAGGAGCCAAGGAAGCCGGCAAGATGCGCCAGGAAGGCAAGGAATACGTCGTACGCGACGGGGACGTGTTCCACTTCCGGTTCAATGTGTGACGCCTGATCGCACAGCCGGGCCGCCTTAAGCCGACCCCGTCGCGTCTTTTGGACGAGGCCCACCATGCCCAAGACACGAGTGGAAACGATTACCGCCGCAGACGGCCACGCTTTGACGCTGTATATTGCCGAACCCAACGAGGCGGCAAAGGCCCCGCTGGTGATCTGCCAGGAAATTTTCGGCGTCAACGGACACATCAAAGCCGTTGTCGAAAGCTATGCTGATCAGGGCTTTCTTGTCGTCGCGCCGGCCCTCTTCGACCGCGTCGAACCGAATATCGAACTCGGCTACGGGCCGGACGACATCACCAAGGGGCGCGAAGTGCGCCAGAAAATACCGTGGGACATCGCCATGCGGGATGTCGAGGCGGCAATGAATTGGTGCCGCGCAGCAACGCAGAAACAGACCGTCGGGGTAATCGGGTATTGTTGGGGCGGGTCATTGGCTTGGCTGGCGGCTACCGATCTGAAACCCGCAGCCGCCGTCTGCTATTACGGCGGACAAATCGCCCAATTCAAGGACAAGACGCCCACTTGTCCGGTTCAAATACATTTCGGCGAAAACGACGCCCAAATTCCCGAGGCGGACCGCTCGGCCATCCTGGAGGCTCAGCCGTCGGTCGAAATGCACATCTATCCGGCCGGCCACGGATTCAACTGTACCGAGCGCGCCGATTATGCGCCGGAATCAGCCAAATTGGCCCGGGAACGGACGCTGGAATTTCTGACCCGCCACCTACTCTGACGGCTCCCATCGCCTGACCCGACCTTGATCCGTTCGCGGAGGACCTTGATCGATACGGCTCCTTGGCTGTCGCAAATGCGGCGGCTGTCGCAAATGCGGCGTTAACGGTATGGAGCGTGTCGCTCGCGGAATTGCGGCCGGGCGTCAGCCGCTCCACCCTTGACCATAGAGGGCGCCGATCAGGCGCCCCCTTGATCGCAAACGATGCGGTGCCATAGGTCGGGGTGCGGTGCGGTGAATCGGTATTCAATTTTTTCGTTGGCCCGAAATGCGTTGGGTGGGCACAAGGACTGGCACAAGGTCTGGCGGTCGCCGGAACCCAAGCCCTATTACGACGCCGTCATCATCGGCGGTGGCGGCCATGGTCTGGCAACGGCCTATTATTTGGCCAAGGAACACGGCCTGACCAATATCGCCGTCATCGAAAAGGGCTGGCTGGGCGGCGGCAATACGGGCCGGAACACAACCATCGTTCGGTCCAATTACCTTTTCGACGCTTCGGCCCATCTTTACGAGCATGCTCTCAAACTTTGGGAAGGCCTATCCGCCGAGTTGAACTACAATGTCATGTTCAGCCAGCGCGGTGTCATGAATCTGGCCCATGATCAGCATGAGGCCCGCGACCTGATCCGCCGGACCCGCGCCAATCAGTTGAACGGCATCGATGCCGAGTGGCTCGACCGCGACGCCGCCCTGGCCTTCTGCCCGGTTCTGAACCCCGATCGCGGCATTCGCTATCCGGTCTATGGATCCACGCTGCAGCGACGCGCGGGCACCGCCCGTCACGATGCCGTCGCCTGGGGGTATGCTCGTGCGGCTGATGCCATGGGCGTGGACATCATCCAGAATTGCGAATTGACGGGATTCGACATCGACCAGGGCCGGATCACGGGCATACAGACGACACGGGGTGCTATCCGGACGCCCAAAGTCGGAGTCGTCGCGTCGGGCCACTCGTCCTTGATCGCCGATATGGCCGGATTCCGCCTGCCCTTGGAAAGCCACCCTTTGCAAGCGCTGGTGTCCGAACCGGTCAAGCCGGTTATCGATACGGTGGTCATGTCCAACGCCGTTCATGCCTATGTCAGCCAGTCCGACAAGGGCGAATTGGTGATCGGCGCCGGGATCGATCACCATGTTTCCTATACCCAGCGCGGCGGGTTCGACATCGTGGAAACCACAGTCGCCGCGGTGGTCGAGCTGTTCCCGATGTTCTCGCGCCTGCGCATGATGCGCCAATGGGGCGGCATCGTAGATATCTCGCCGGATGCCAGCGCCATCATCTCCCGAACGCCGGTCGATGGCTTGTATTTCAATTGCGGCTGGGGAACGGGCGGATTCAAGGCAACGCCCGGATCGGGCCATGTCTTTGCCGATCTGGTCGCTCATGACCGGCCGAATGCGATCTGCGCCCCCTATACCCTCGAACGGTTCTCTACCGGCGCCCTGGTGGCGGAACACGGCGCCGCCGCCGTTGCCCACTAACCGGCGACTTTGAGCCGTCGCCAACCAATCGCCGGGCCGATCCGGCGTCGTTACGACCCCTAGCGATCCACGGAGGATCCCGCCCATGTATCGAATTTCCTGTCCCTGGTGCGGTGACCGCGAGCAGTGGGAATTTAAAGCGGCCGGCGAAGGTCACATCAGGCGCCCCACCAACCCCTCGGCGCTGAGCGACGCCGAATGGGCGGATTATGTCTTCATGCGCAAAAACCCCCGAGGGGTTCATTTCGAACGATGGGTGCACGCCCATGGCTGTCGCCGCTGGTTTCACCTGGCGCGGGATACCGCAACCGACGCCATCTTGAAGGCATACGGCGCGACGGAGGCACCCCCGCAATTCGGCGATAACAACCCGCCGGCTCTTGATGTCGGCTACGCCGAAGCCGCCGCGGTCGATGCTGCCCTGATCGACAGCGGGGCCGAGGACGAGAGCCAGGAGCAGGTCCGGTTCCAAGAAGGAGGGTTGCGGTGATGACTCAGCGCAACCGGCTGGCCGACGGGGGGCGGATCGATCGCTCCGCCGCGCTGTCCTTCCGATTCAATGGTTTGACGCTGGAAGGGTATCAAGGCGACACCCTGGCTTCGGCGCTTCTGGCCAACAACGTTCACTTGGTCGGGCGAAGCTTCAAATACCACCGTCCGCGCGGCATCTTCAGCGCCGGGGCCGAAGAGCCCAACGCGCTGGTGCAGATCGGACGTGGCGCTGCGCGCACCGACCCGAATATCCGCGCAACCCAAGCCGAATTGTACGACGGCCTGGAAGCGGAAAGTCAGAACTGCTGGCCGTCCGTCGATCTGGACGTCAACGCCGTGAACGATGTTCTGAACAGTCTGTTCGTGGCGGGCTTCTACTACAAAACCTTCATGTGGCCCGCTTCGTTCTGGAAGGTCTATGAATACGTGATCCGACGCGCCGCCGGGCTTGGCCGGTCACCGACCGCCCATGATCCGGACCACTACGACCAGCGCTATGATTTTTGCGACCTGCTGGTTGTCGGCGCCGGCCCTTCAGGACTGGCTGCAGCGCTGGCCGCCGCGCGAACCGGGGCGCGGGTGATTTTGTGCGATGAACAGGCCGAGCTGGGCGGCACCCTTCTCTCCGAAGCCGACGGCGGACCGGTGATTGACGGTCACCGCGCCGATGCGTGGGTCACCGCGGCAATCGCGGAGCTTTCGGCGTTACCATCGGTCACGATCCTGCCCCGGACAACGTGCTTTGGCTATTATCAGGACAATTTTCTGGGATTGCTGGAGCGGGTGACCGACCATCTGGCCCCGAGCGATCGGAATGAGGCGGCGCCCCGGCAGCGGTTCTGGAAAGTTCGCGCCCGCCAAACCGTTCTGGCCACCGGCGCCATCGAACGCTCGATGGTCTTCCACGGCAATGACCGGCCGGGCATCATGCTGGCCGGAGCGCTGCGCAGTTACATCAACCGATATGCCGTCCTGCCCGGCCGCCGGATCGTCGTTTTCGCCAACAATGACGGGGCCTACAGAACAGCCATCGACGCCCATCGCGTCGGCGGCGAGGTGACAGTGGTCGATATCCGCCCTGGCCCCAAGGGTCCGCTGCCGGACGCCGCCCGGGCCGCGGGTATCGAGATCATCGCCGGTCATACCGTGACCGAGACCAAGGGGCGTGCCCGAATCCGCCGAGTGGGACTGATGGCGATGACCCCAGACGGCAGCGGCGTAAAAGGAACGGCCCGGAAGTGGCTCGAAGCCGATATCCTGGCCGTGTCCGGCGGCTGGAATCCGGCCGTGCATTTGTTCTCGCAATCGCGGGGAACACTTGGTTTCGACAGCAACCGCGATACCATTGTTCCGCAACATCCGACACAAGCCACTGCCTGCGCAGGGGCCAGTGCCGGCACATGGACACTGGCCGGCTGCCTGGAGGACGGGGCGCGCCAAGGGGCCCAAGCGGCGACGGCCGCTGGTTTCGCCGCCTCCTTTGCTCCGGCGCCGATCGTCGAAGGGGATGAAGCAGATGAGTCCCCGCTGCGCACGATCTGGCAGTTGCCGAACCCGCGGCCGGATCACAAGGTGCGGGCTTTCGTTGACCAGCAAAACGATGTGACCGCCAAGGACCTCAAGCTGGCCATTCGCGAGGGTTTCAGTTCAGTCGAACACGTCAAGCGCTATACCACCACGGGCATGGGCACCGACCAGGGCAAGATCGGTAATGTCACAGCTCTGGGGATTGTGGCCGAAAGCATGGCCTCGACCATTCCCGATATTGGCGTCACGACCTTCCGGCCGCCTTATACGCCGGTAACCCTGGGCGCCATCGCCGGGCGCAGCGTCAAGGCGCTTTACGATCCGGTCAGAACCACGCCGATGCATGAATGGCATGACGCCAACGGCGCCATGTTCGAAAATGTCGGTCAATGGAAGCGCGCCTGGTATTATCCCAAACCCGGTGAGACGATGCGCGACGCGGTCAAGCGCGAATGCGCCGCCGTCAGATCCCATGCCGGGCTGCTGGATGCCACCACCCTTGGCAAGATCGACATTCAAGGCCGTGATGCGGCCGAATTCCTGAACCGGATCTACACCAATGGCTGGCTCAAGCTCGGCGTCGGCTGCGCCCGCTATGGCGTCATGCTGGGCGAAGACGGGATGGTCAAGGACGACGGTGTTACGACCCGGCTGGCCGACAACCATTTTCACATGACCACGACTACCGGCGGTGCGGCGACCATCATGTCGTGGCTCGAAGAATGGCACCAGACCGAATGGCCGTCGCTTGAGGTGTTCCTGACCTCCGTGACCGAGCAATGGGCGGTCATGACCCTGGGCGGACCGAAAAGCCGCGAAATTCTGTCGCGCTTGTGCACGGATATCGATCTGTCGGCCGACGCGTTCCCCTTTATGACGGTGCGCAATGGACATGTGGCCGACGTCCCGGCGCGGATCTTCCGGATCAGCTTCACCGGCGAATTGTCGTTTGAAATCAATGTTCCCGCCTCATACGGCCTCCATGTTTGGTCGGCACTGATGAAAACCGGCGCCCAAGACGGCCTGACACCCTATGGCACGGAATCCATGCATGTGCTTCGGGCCGAAAAAGGGCTGATCATCGTCGGCCAGGAAACCGACGGCACCATCACACCGCCCGATCTCGGGATGGATTGGATCAGCGGCAAGAAGAAATCCGACTATATCGGCAAGCGGTCGCTGGTCCGGGCCGATACCATTCGGCCCGATCGCAAGCATTTGGTCGGGCTTTTGCCCAAGGACCGGACCCTTGTTCTGGAGGAAGGGGCGCAGATCGTCGAATCCGCAAGCTTGCCGGAACCGCCGGTACCGATGCTGGGCCATGTGACGTCGAGCTATGACAGCCCCAATGTCGGCGGGTCTTTCGCGCTGGCGCTGATCGCCGGCGGACGCGACATGCACGGCCGCACGCTGTACGCGGTGGCACCGGACGGCAGGACCACCATCCCCGTCACCGTCAGCAGCCCCGTCTTCGTCGATCCCGAGGGAGTGCGCCAGCATGCGTGAAGCCGCCCTGCCAACCGAACGCCAATCGCCCCTGGCTACCGTGAAGGCGCGACCCCCGGCGTCGTCGCGAGCAAGCAACACTGTTTGTATGGCTGAGCAGCCTCATACGGCGAAAATCAGCCTTCGCGGCCGTCCGTCCGATGCCCAATTCATGGCGGCAGCCGGGCGTGTGCTGGGCATGGTCCTGCCGGCCGATCCTCTGACTTCGGTCGCCACCACCGGTGATCACGGCACGATTACGGCGCTCAATCTCGGCCCCGATGAATGGCTGATCACCGGTGATCCGGGTACCGAGGACGGGTTGTCAACCGCGCTCATCGACGCCCTGGCCGGGTATCATGCGGCCGTCGTCGACGTCACCGAGAACAGTACCGTTCTTCGAGTCTGGGGATCCGGTGCCCGCAACACCCTGGCAAAAGGGCTGCCGCTCGACATTCACGACAGCCGGTCTCCGGTGGGCGCCGTCGCACAGAGCCTGCTGGCCAAGGCCGACGTGATTTTGCACCGCGACGCCGATCATGACGGCATGCCGGTGTTCGCGATTCATATCCGTCGGTCCTTCGCCGCGTATCTCTGGCAATGGCTGATCGATGCCGGCGGGGAATACGGCATTGCCGTTATGGATTCCGCCTAAGCGCCGTGACTACAGAGGGATGAAACCCATCGGCACCGCCTGGGGTTTCTTTTTGAGGTTCGGTCTCGAACGAGGGAGAGCGGCATGAAGAGCAAGGTAACGATCGCCATCGTCGGTGCAACGAGCACGGGTTGTGCAACAGCCGGCGCCCTTGCCGCGTCCGGCTGGCCGGACATCCTTGTTATGGACCGCCAGAAGCTGCCGGGCACCGTCTCATATCCCGATGTCGATCCGGGATTCGTCTTCGCCCCTTTGACCGCCCATGCGGACCTCTCCCTGCTTCAGGAGTCCGATCTCGTCTATCGTGATCTGTCGTTTCGCGGCGAACGGGCTTTCGACCGTGTGGGAAGCCTGACGCTTGCCAGCACCGAGGCCGGCATGACCGCCCTCACGGCCCAAGCTGCCACGCTGAGCCGGGTTGGGATCGAAGCGGTGATCCTGTCGCCGGGGGAAACAGCCATGAGGCTTCCCATTCTCGATTCTTCAAAAGTCGCTGGATCCTTGTGGGTTTCCAGTGACGGCATAATGCGACCCCATGTCGTTCGGGCCGGTCTCATCGAAAGAGCCCGTGACACCCTTCTGCCTTGGCCGGATCCGGCGGCGGACGCTCAGGTAACGTTTCGAGGCAACATTCATGTCGATACTGTGGAGCGCGGGACGCGCGGATGGACGCTGGACAGTAACCGTGGCGCCCTCGATGCTCGATTCACCGTCTGGACAGCCGGCCATGCCCCCAAAAGCCTGCAACGGCGGGACCCGAGTGCCGATTTTGAACCCCAGGCCCAATATGTCGAGACCGCGCCGTTGCCGGCTTTGAAATGGCTCGCCGACACCGAAATCGCGCTGCCGGCCGTCCATCATTGGGAGAGCGGGCTTTCGTTGCGCCAACGGCACGGATGTCTCGGCATTCTCGGCACCGCCTTACATTCGAGCCGGGGCGGACATTCGAGCCAGGCCGGACATTCGAGCCGGAATGGCCGGCAACAGGCTCAGGCGCTGATCGCCGCCGCCGCCGCCCTCTTCCCGGATCTGGCCAACGCGGTCGTCTCAACATCGAGTCTCGTCGCCGCCATAAAACAATTTCAGCGGCAATGCGCCCTCACCGACACTGTATGCCCGATCAGCGATACGGGCATCGTCTGCCCACCGGTTCCATGTGCTCTGGCCGTGGGACTTGGTCGTCGGATCGCGCGCGAACTGGCCGGAGACAGTCGGCACCATCTCGATCATCGTGGTCCCTTCGTTCATCCATCGGCCCCACCGTCATCCCAGCCGTGGCGGCCGATCCGGTCGGCAACCGCTTCCGATTGGGCCGCATCCGGGGCGGACCCATGGGCCACGGATGCCGACGCCTTTGCCAGGGATGCGCAGCCAGGCATTACCCTTCACTGACAACGGGTCACCGGCAACTGGTCACTAGAAACTGGGGAAAGCGCAAAAGGATGTCCGCAATTCTCATCGACCTCTTGGAAAGCCGGTCGGCCTTGGTCGCCGACGGCGCCATGGGGACAAGCCTTTTCGCGCTGGGGCTGGAAACCGGCGACTGTCCGGAACGGTGGAACATCGATCATCCCGATCGGGTTGCCAGCGTTCACGCGGGCTTTGTCGAGGCCGGCAGCGACTTGTTTCTGACCAACACATTCGGGGCCAATCGGCGGCGCTTGATGCTGCACGATGCCACCGATCAGGTGGGTGCCTTCAACAGGGCGGGTGCCGCCATCGGCCGGAAAGTGGCCGACGATCTTCTCGGCCGCACGGGTCGGCGTGTCGCCGTTTGCGGATCGGTCGGACCGACCGGCGATATTTTGGAACCCGTCGGGCCCCTGACCATCGCCGAGGCAAAGGAGGTCTTTTCCATCCAAATGGCGGCGTTGGCCGAAGGCGGTGTCGATGCCCTATGGATCGAAACCCTGTCGTCGCAGGAAGAGCTGCAAGCCGCGCTCGCGGCAGCGGCCGAGGTCGATCTGCCGGTCGTGGCCACCATGAGCTTCGATACCCATGGCCGGACAATGATGGGGTTGACGCCAGCCGACGCCGTTTCTGCCGCCCTGTCGGCTCGGGGTGTCAATGGAACCGCGCCCCGACTGGCAGCGTTCGGCGCCAATTGCGGCATCGGACCGGCCCAATTGCTCCATAGCGTGCTATCTCTACGGTCCGCCGGACCGACCCCGATCGTCGCCAAAGGCAATTGTGGAATCCCGGAGTATAAAGACGGTCAGCTTTCCTATTCGGGCAGCCCGGAAATCATGGCCGACTATGCCTGTCTGGCACGTGATGCCGGCGCCCGGATCATCGGCGGCTGCTGCGGCACCACGCCCGACCATATCGCGGCGATTGTGGACGCCCTGCAAACCCGTCCGTCAGGCTTGCCACCGGATCTGGAGGCCGTTGAGGCGGCCCTGGGCCCGATTGCGTTTTCCGGCAACGTCACCGAGGCCAATACCAATGATCCGGCGACGGGATTGATTGCGCCAGAGGGGCAAAGGCGGAACCGGCGGCGGCGGGCATAATCGCCGTCTGCCGCCGTCTAGCGGCCCCTTAGCCGACTTCGCTCTGGGTCCGGATGATTTTGCCCGCAAGACCGTAATTGATCGCCTCTTCGGCACCCATCCAATAGTCGCGATCGGTATCCTTGGCGATCCGTTCCAATGACTGGCCAGTGGCCTCGGCGAAAATACGATTCAGGCGTTCCCGCATTTTGATGATTTCGCGGGCCTGAATTTCGATATCGGCCGCCGGACCGCCGGCACCCCCGGATGGCTGGTGAAGCAGAAACCGCGTGTTCAGGGTGCAGAAACGCCGTTCGGTGGGAACGGACACATAAATCAACGCACCGGCACTGGCGACCCAGCCCGAGCCGATCATGAAGACGGGCGCATCGATGAACTGAATCATGTCATGAATCATATCGCCCGATTCCACATGCCCGCCGGGCGAGGAAACGATCACTTGGATGGGATCTTTCGATGCCTCGGCCAAGGCCAAAAGACGGGCGGTGGTGTCCCGGGCGACATCCTGGTTGATCTGACCCGCTATCAGGACCTTGCGCCCATCAAACAGGTGCTTTTCGACCTGATAGGCCGAGTGTCGGCTCCGCGCGTCGTCATCTTCGGAATCGAGCCGGATCGATGGGGCGGCGGAATGACTGTCTGTTGTCATCAAGGTTTTCCCGGTCACTTTAAGAACGCATTCAAGGGCGCCCCACGCTCGGGGACGCCCCGCTTATCTGGTAACGTATCGCATCCCTGCCCGACAACCACAACATTGTGCTATCGACCGTCTACGCCGCAAGGCGGCGGGACCACTGCGCACAGTAATGTGAGCAGCGACGGACCCATGCCGGTCATATGGCCACGCTATACGGCCATTTCCACATCCGGTTCCGGGGAGTTCGACTTTCGCCTGGATCGTCGGCGACGCCCACCGCTTTGATCATCGACCGGCGCCGGGGTCGGCAGCCGGACCGCACGGGCAAGATTGGGGAATGCATCCACGCGATGAGGGATGGCCATGGCGTCGACGAAATGCTCCTGAAAGCGGGGTTCGACGGCCGTTTCGACCTTTTCCACCTTGCGCACCAAGGTTTCGATTTCCAGCCGAGCCAACCGATTGACCAGCGCTATGCGCGCACCCGTTCCTGCCGCGTTTCCGGCCGACGTGACCTTAGTCGGATCACAGTCGGGCACAAGCCCCAGGATCATGGCATAGGTCGTGTCGATATGGCTGCCAAACGCCCCCGCCAATGTGATCCGATCCACATGATCAACACCGAAACGGTCCATCAACAGTCGAATTCCGGCATAAAGGGCGGCCTTGGCCAATTGGATCGCCCGGATGTCGGCCTGGGTGATCCGAATCTCGCTCGACATCAAATCGCCGGGGAACAAGACATAGCTGTAGGTTCGGCCATCCGGAACGACCCGCGGCGAAAGCGCCGCCTTGGCCGGATCGATGGTGCCGTCGGATTTGAGAATACCGGCAAGAAACAACTCGCCCACACCCTCGATAATGCCCGAGCCGCAGATTCCGGTTATTCCCGTCGGTCGGACCGCATCGGCAAAGGCCGGGTCGTCGGACCAAAGATCCGAACCGATGACCTTGAACCGTGGCTCCAGCGTTTCGGCATCGATGCGGATCCGCTCGATCGCGCCGGGGGCCGCCCGCTGACCGCTGCTGATCTGCGCACCCTCGAAGGCGGGACCGGTCGGGCTGGAACACGCCATCAAACGGTGACGGTTGCCCAGTACGATCTCGGCATTCGTGCCGACATCGACGATCAGCCGGATTTCGTCGCTCAGATGCGGCCCTTCGGACAGAATGACGGCAGCCGTATCGGCCCCGACATGCCCCGCTATGCACGGCAGAACATAGACCCGGGCATTGGGGTTGATATGCAGGTCGAGTTCCTGAGCCCAGAGGTTGATGGCGCTGTCGGTCGCCAACGCAAACGGCGCGCCGCCAAGTTCCGTCGGATCGATACCAAGCAGCAGGTGATGCATGATCGGATTGCCGACGAAGGTCGCTTCGAGCACTTCGAACGGCGCTATCCCGGCCTCGGCGGTCACACTCTCGACCAGAGAATTGAGCGCGCCGTAAAGGACTTCGGTCATTTTGGTATGACCGCCCGGATTCATCATCACAAAGGAAACGCGACTCATCAGGTCTTCGCCGAACCGGATTTGCGGGTTCATCACGCCGCCGGCGGCGATCACGTTGCCCGTTTCCAGGTCACAGAGATGGGCGGCAATGGTCGTCGACCCGATGTCGAACGCAATGCCATAAACCTTGTCCCGGAAGCCCGGCCAAACCGCCAGCAGACGGATGCCTTCGCGCACGGCGACCGTGACTTGCCAATTGCCGTCGCGCAAAGCCTTTTGCAGAGTCTGCAAAACCCGAAGATCGCAAATGAGGCCCGTAATGCCCCATTGCTCGGCCAAGGCGTCTTCGAGCCTGCGCAAATCGCCCGACGGGTCATGCATGTCGGGGGGCCGCACCTCTACATAATGAAGCTTAACCTCGGGATCGATCTTGATATCGCGGACTTCGGCCCGCTTGCGGACCAGCTGCTTGTGAACCTGGCTGTCGGCTGGCACATCGACCACCAGGTCGCCGCCGATCAACGCCTGACATGACAGTCGGCGCCCATTCGCCAAGCCCCGTTTCAGGGCATAACGCTGCTCGGCCTGATCGATCGGCGAAAGCGCATCGGCGCGCGATACGATGCCGTGCTTGGGAAAGCTGCCTTCGGCCACATCGATTTGACACCGGCCGCAGATCGATCTGCCGCCGCAAACACTGTCCAAGTCGACACCCAGCCGCCGAGCCGCCGTCAATACCGGCGTGCCCAGCGCGAAACGACCGCGGCGGCCGGACGGCAGGAACACCACCAGCGCGTCTGCAGGGGCGCCCGTCCCCAGGGTATCGCCCGTCCCTTGTGTGTCATATGCCATTGGTCGCTCCTGAAACCGAAGACCCGGCCGTCTAACTCGCCCGGCGCCGACGTCCTTCGCGATTGCCCCGTCCGCTGCCGGAAACAGTCATCGCCGGGTCACGATACTTTCCGATCCATCGCTTGCAGTCCGGATCGCAGCCGTTCAGCACATCAGCCGCCCGAACACCCACCATGTCCTCGTCATGCAGGGGATTCATGATCGCCGAGGTCATACCGGCCCCGGAGGCCATCGCCAGAAATGCCATGTTCATGCCCCGGCGATTCGGCAGCCCGAACGACACATTCGAAGCACCACAGGTCGTATTGACGCCAAGTTCATCCCGCAGACGGCGAACAAGCTTGAAGACCTGCACACCGGCGCTGTTGATCGCCCCAATCGGCATGACCAGCGGATCAACCACGATATCGGAACGCGGAATGCCGTAATCGGCCGCATGCTCGACAATTTTCTTGGCGACGGCGAAACGGACATCCGGGTCTTCGGAAATCCCGGTCTCGTCGTTGGAAATTGCCACAACAGCACAATTGTATTTCTTGACCAGCGGCAAAACAGCTTCCAGGCGCTCTTCTTCGCCGGTCACCGAATTCAAAAGCGGTTTTCCCTTGTACACTTCCAGACCGGCAGCCAATGCCTCGACGATTGAACTGTCGATCGACAAGGGCAAATCGGTCAGCGACTGAACGAGTTGGATCGTCGTCGCGAGGATTGCCGGCTCGTCGGCGAGCGGAATGCCCGCATTGACGTCGAGCATATGGGCCCCAGCCTCGACCTGTGCTAGCGTATCGCTCTCCACACGGCTGAAGTCTCCGGCCGCCATCTCCTTTGACAAGAGCTTCCGGCCAGTTGGATTGATTCGCTCGCCGATCACGCGGAACGGCCGGTCGAACCCGATGACAACTTCTTTCGTCGCTGAACTCACCACGGTATCGGTCATGCTCTCGTGCCCTGTCTGTCTTACCGACGAGCCGCCGGCCGGTCGTCTTCCCATTCAGCCTACGCCACGGAAACGCACCGCGATGCCCGGTTTCCGGCTTCCAATTGCCCATTGGCGGCACGCAGCCGGCCCAGACGGGCGAGCGTGACCGATGGCGACCATTTTCATCGCGGTGTTACCGATTTTCTTGATGCTGTTCGTCGGCAGCGCCGCCCGTCGTTCCGGTTTTCTGGCTGATGGTTTCTGGCCCGCCGCCGAAAAACTGACTTTCATGGTGCTGATCCCCGCCCTCCTCATCCGCAGCATTGCCACCGCCGATTTGGGCGGCGTCGCCATCGGACCCATGGCAAGCGCGGTGGCCGGAACGATCGTGGTCGGATTCGCCGTAACCGAAGTCCTGCGCCGGGTCTTGAGCATTCCCGGACCGGCCCACACATCGGTTGTTCAGGGAACGATCCGATTCAATGTCTATATTGTCCTTCCGGTAATCGCCGGCGTGTACGGGGCTCAGGGAGTCGCGGCGGCCGCTGTCCCAATCGCGGTCATTCCCCCTTTGGTCAATGTGCTGTCGATTTGGGCGCTGGCACGCCACGGCAGCGCCGAAAGCCCGACCCTGAAAGGCACCGCGCTGACGCTCGCCCGGAATCCTTTCATTCTGGCCACGCTGATCGGTGTGATCCTGAACATCACCGATATCGGTCTGCCGCCGATCATCCGGCAGATGATCGACATCATGGCCGATGCCTCGCTCTTGCTGGGGCTATTGATTGCGGGCGCGGGCCTCGATTTTTCCCTCGATCGCAGCCGGGTAACACTTGCGATGCTGACGACCGGCCTCAGATTTGCCGTCATGCCGACGATTGCTTTCGGCGCCTGTCTGTTGGCGGGCGTCGACGGAATCGCGATGGCAACGGTGATCATTTTTTGTAACAGCCCGACAGCGACGGCCAGCTATGTCCTCGCCCGGCAGATGGGCGGCGACGCCGACCTCATGGCGGTGATCATCACGCTTCAGACCGGATTGGGGCTGATCACGATCCCGTTAACACTGTATCTGATCGGCGTCGGATAGACACTTGGCTGCGGCACACGGCAACCCAACTCATGCTGTGCTGGTGGTTCCGTCCGCGTTTTCCGACGCAAGTCTGCCACCCGCCAGAACGGCGGCGCGCAATTTCTCCCGGTCCCATTCAGCCTCGATTGCCGCAACCGTTGCCTCAAGAACCGCCTCGGGGTCATCGGTGACGGTTTCCGGCGGCCCGCGGCGCCAGTCTTCGAGATATGAGTCGGCATCGCGCGCATCCCCCCGCATGGCCGCAGCGTCGATCGCCACCTGGAACCGATCCGGCAGAAGCCGCTTGACCTGCTGGCGTCTCCCCGATTTTACGACAACCTGGGACGGTATATCGCGCCAATAAACGATCACCAACTCCGGCATTATGCTGCCCTTTCTTTGGCCCCGTGAACCGGGGCAAGCCACTCGGTCAACCCGCCATAGCCCACCAGTCGCTTTTCGAAGTCGAGCGCCAAGCGGTCGGCCGCCGCCCGGGCCCGCCGATCGAGTTCCGGATCGTCGGTCTGGGCCAGATAGACCAAACGGCGGTAATTGCCGAAATAGATCGGCATCAGCGCCGGATGCCGATCGATCCCCAGCCCTTCGATCACCAGCGTATCGAACTGGCGGGCCAGAAAATCGGTCAGAAAAAAGGTGCCCGGCTCTTCGTCCATGATGGCGGCAATCGACGCCGCGCCGCCGAAAACATCGTAACAATGAGCGCCCGGCAACCGCTTCACCCCATGACGCTCGATCACCCGATCGAGCGCACCGGCCGTTCCGCAATCGGCATAGCCGACAAGGACATGATCAAACCGAGTGGTGAGACCCTTGAGCGCCTGGTCGACCCGATCGGGAATTTCCGCCGGCCGGTTATGCAAATCGGCCGGCAGGCAGGTAAGGTGAAGGCCATGCCAGCCATAGTGTTCGATCAACGCCCGAATTTCACGCGCCAACGCCCCGCAAGCGAGGATGGCGGTATCGAACCGGTTCGCAGCAGCGCGCGATATCGGCATCGGTTCGCCTTTCTACGCTCGAGAAAAGGGGTGTGGCGACGAAATTTATCCGGTGGCAGCGGCCAAACTGTTGTGCCGGCGTTGGATCAGGGCCTTTGCCATATCGACCGCCACGGACGCATCGCGGCAATAGGCATCGGCGCCGATTTCGCGTCCGAATTCTTCGTTCAGCGGCGCCCCGCCGACCAGGACGATATAGTCGTCGCGAATGCCCTTTTCGACCATCGTGTCGATCACGACCTTCATATAGGGCATGGTCGTCGTCAAAAGCGCCGACATCCCCAGAATATCGGGTTTGTGGGTTTCAAGCGCCTCGAGATAATTCTCGACCGGATTGTTGATTCCGATATCGATGACCTCGAACCCGGCGCCTTCCAGCATCATCGAGACGAGATTCTTGCCGATATCGTGAATATCGCCCTTCACGGTGCCGATGACCATCTTGCCCTGCTTAGGGGCGCCGGTCTGCGCCAACAACGGCCGGACGACCTTCATGCCCGCCTTCATGGCATTGGCCGCCAGCAGAACCTCGGGCACGAAAAGCACGCCGTCGCGAAAGTCGACGCCGACGATTCCCATGCCGGCAACCAGGCCCTTGGTCAGAATGTCGTACGGCGCCCAGCCCCGTTCGAGCAGGATGTTGACCTCTTCGACGATCGCATCGGCCAAGCCGTCATAGAGATCGTCATACATCTGTTCGATCAGCTCCTCGTCATCGAGGGCATGAAGATCGAGGTCGTTTTCGTCGCTCATTCCGATCGCTTCCTTTTGCCTGACACCAACAAGAACGGTTTCATGCTTTTCATGGTCATGACCAACGGTCCGGCATCGATGCCATTCGCTCGGCAACGAAAGCATCCAGCGCCGCCGCCCGATCGTCGTCCAAGGCCGGTTGTTCATAGCCAGCGAGCCGCGCCTTCCACACGGCGTTGGCGCGGACGACCGCGTCCTTGGCGCCGTCCGCCTCCCATTGCTCGTAGCTATTGTTGTCGGCAATGACGGACCGGAAGAACGCCGTTTCGAAATTCGCCTGGGTATGGCTGCAGCCCAGGAAATGGCTTCCGGGCCCGACCTCGCGGATGGCATCCAGCGCCTGGCCGTTTTCCGACATGTCCACCCCATTGGCCAGGGCATGCATCATGCCGAGCTGGTCGGCATCCATGACCAGCTTTTCGAACGAGCTGACCAAACCGCCCTCGAGCCAACCGGCCGCGTGCAGAACGAAATTCGTCCCGGCCATGACGGTCGGCTGGAGCGTCGCCTGGCTTTCATAGGCGGCTTGAGCATCGGGCGTCTTCGAGCCCGTCAGCGATCCGCCGGATCGGAACGGCACCTTGAGCCGGCGCGCAAGCTGGGCCATGCCGTAGAGCACCAAGGCCGGCTCCGGCGTACCAAAAGTGGGCGCACCGGATTGCATCGACATGGACGAGGCAAAGGTTCCCATCACGACCGGCGCACCGGGCCGGACAAGCTGGGCCAGCGCCATGCCCGCCATCGCCTCGGCCAGCGCCTGGGCCATAACCCCGGCCCCAGTCACCGGGGCCATGGCGCCGGCGAGGATAAAGGGCGTCACGATGCAGGCCTGCCCCGCCCGTGCATAGACCTTGAGCGACTCCGTCATCGTGGAATCGAAGGACAGCGGCGAGTTCGCATTGATGAGATTGATGACGACGCAGTTCTGATCGACAAAGTCGGCTCCGAACACGATACGGGCCATCTCCACCGTATCCACAGCCCGCTCCGGCGCCGTGACCGACCCCATGAACGGCTTGTCGCTCAACGTCAGATGCGCCTTGATCATTTCGAGATGGCGCTTATTCACCGGAAGATCGACCGGCTCGCACACCGTTCCGCCGGAATGGTGCAGCGATGGTGTCGCATAGGTCAGCTTCACCAAGTTACGGAAATCCTCGATATTGCCGTATCGACGGCCGCCTTCCAGATCGCGCACGAAGGGGGGGCCATAGACCGGCGCAAAGACGGTGTGATTGCCGCCGATCGTGACCGACCGCTCGGGGTTGCGTGCATGCTGAACGAAGGTCTCGGGGGCCGAGGCCAAAAGCGACCGGCAAAGGCCACGGGGCAAGCGAACCCGCTCACCCGACACATCGGCCCCCGCTTCGCGCCAGAGGGCCAGAGCCTCTTCGTCGTCGTGAAAGACAATGCCGATCTCTTCGAGAATCGTCTCGGCATTGTGCTCGATCGTCGTCAGGGCCTGTTCATCGAGCAACTCGTAGGTGCCGATCTTGCGATCGATCGGCTTCAATTGCTGAAGCCCGCCGCTGCGGCGCACGGCGCGCCGCGCCTCGGCCCCTCTTCCGCCGCCCCGGCCGCCCCGTCCACCCCGGCCGCCCCGTGCTGGGGCCGCGGTTCCGGCGCTGCCCGCCACCGCACCATCAGCCACCGCGCCATCAACAGCCAATGTATCGAGCGAAATGATATCTGCGGAATCAGTGGATGTCATGAACCAGCCCCTCATGTCGGATTGCCCCAACAGCATCAGGGCGAATGCCCATCTTCGGCCATCGTGCCCGCGACATCGGCTGATCCCGCTACGACATCTGCGGAAAACCCCCAGATTCCGGGCGAATTCCGGTCAATACGCACCCGGCATGGCTTGACCGACGGCGATGGACACCGCAAATGTAGAGGCTGTTGAAACGATAGAAGCAGGACCGGTCTGTGACCGAACACCCACCAATTCCCTCGCCGTGTATCGGCACATGCAAGCTCGACTCGGCAACAGGCACATGTACCGGCTGTATGCGCACGGCCATGGAAATCGCCGAATGGCCCAGCGCGACCTCGGATCGCCGCATTGAAATACTCGATCTATTGCGCAACCGGCGCCGAAGCGCGGGCCGCACCAGCC
>LFIK01000248.1_pt1 | contig 39390 bp, 38 predicted proteins | sample 643401 | NCBI WGS metagenome assembly LFIK01 (sample SAMN03777447, study PRJNA286221) | soda lake metagenome | biome: soda lake; feature: Kulunda steppe; material: water; isolation source: sample T5-Br brine of Lake Tanatar-5 | place: Russia: Kulunda steppe | collected 2010-07
CGACGGACCTCCTGACCATGCGCCCGCGCACGCCCCGGCCCACGCCTGGGACTGGGTCGCCAGGCAGCGGTCCGTGTGGCGCGAGGCCCGGCGGAGACTCGTCGCGCAAGGGTACGTGGCTGCTCCCGCAGGACGCACCGGCCCGAGCCGTGCCGAGCCAGCACGGCAGATCGGCGACGTGCCCGACTGGTCCCGTGACCATCCCGACCTGTTGCGCGCTGACCCGACGACGTCGTCCGACGCGCTCCCCGATCGCAGCGCACCATCTCGGCGCGACTACGCGGTGCTCGACACGCGGGCCGAGTGCATCGCGGCGCTGCGCGCCGACTACCCGCACGACCCGGTGCTGCGCGCGACCGTCGATGCGGTGGTCGGCGAGCTCGCCTTCCTCGGCCGCCTCGACGTCCCGCTGCACACGCTCGGGGTGCGGTCGGCACCGCGAGGCATGCGCTGGTGGTGGACACGCCTGACGGGTCGCGACGCCGACGAGGGCCGATCCGGCCGCAGCGACAGCGACGAACTCCGGCCACCGGTACCGCTGCAGCTGCGGCTCGTCGACGTCCTCGCCGGTTACGGCGACGTCGCGGACGCCTGACGCGGCTCCGTACCATCCACCGGTCCAGAGCGGCGGCTCCCGTGCTGCTCGGACGATCACACCGACCGTCATACCGTCGTGGGGGACGCGCATGAGTGAGACGCTGACCAGTGCGGGTCGCGAGCCGGGCGCCCCCGGTCTCCCCATCATCCGTGACGCGGTCCGACGCGTCCTCACGCGCATGTTCGGCCCGCCACCGTTCGACCCGAACCGTGACCCGGGCGACCCGGGACTGACCGGCCCGGACTCCCCCTCCTGGCGGGTCATCGGCGAGCCCGCCGCGATCGCCGGCGGGGTCCGTGGCCTGCTCACGCAGGTCAGCCACCCGCTCGCGATGGCCGGCGTCTACGACCACTCCGCGTTCCGTGAGGACCCGCTCGGACGCCTTCAGCGCACCTCCGCGTACGTCACGACCTCGACCTTCGGGGCGACCGCCGAGGCGATCGCGGTCGCCGGACGGGTGCGTGCCGTCCACCCCCGCGTCGTCGGCACGGCACCGGACGGACGCCCCTACCGCGCCGACGACCCGCGCCTGCTCGTGTGGGTCTCGATCGCGCTGACCTCGTCCTTCCTGACCGCACACCGGCTGTGGGCACCCGACGTGCTCACGCCCGCCGAGGAGGACCGCTTCGTCGCCGAGCAGTCCCGCATCGGTGCGCTGCTCGACCCGGAGGTCGACCTGCGCATGCTGCGCGACCCGGCGACGCGCGACGCGTTCCGTGCGGGTGAGCTCGACGACGAGCTGCGGCTCATCGGGCCGGACATGCTGCCGCTCACCTCGCGCGAGCTCGACGACGTGCTCGCGAGCTTCCATCCGGAGATCGGTATCAACTACCAGGGCCGTGACGCGCTCAGCTTCCTGCGCTGGCCCCCCATCCCGATGGTCGCCCGTGCCGGGTACCAGTCGCTGCTGCTCGGCGCGATCGGCTCGCTCACCCCGGAGCTGCGTCACGCGCTGGAGCTCGACCGCACCGCACGGGTCGCCCCGGCCCTGCGCGGGCAGACCGCGATGACGCTGCGGGTGATGCGCCTGACGACCGGCACGTCCCCCTCGATGCGTGCCGCGCATGCTCGGGCGAGTGCTGCTCCGGCGACCTGACCCTCCCCCGCTCCGGCGCGGGTCGTGTGGCAGACTCACCCCGTCAGCGCAGTCCCATCCCGATCAGGACCGACCATGACGACCGTGACCGCTCCTGCCGCGCTGATCCTCGACCTCGACGGTGTCGTGACGGACACCGCCTCGCAGCACGAGACGGCCTGGCGGGTGGTGCTCGAGGCGCATGGGTTCCCGTTCCATCCAGCCGCCTACGAGCGCACGCGGGGTCGCTCGCGCGAGGACTCGCTGCGCGTGCTGCTGGGTGACCACGCCGTCGACGAGGCCACGTTCCACGCGATGCTCGAGGAGAAGAACGCGCGTTACGTCGAGGCGCTCGACACGCTGACGCTGCGTGACCTGCTGCCGGGGGTGCTCGACCTGCTGCTCGCTGCGGAGGCACGGCACTGGAAGGTCGCCATCGGGTCGTCGTCGCGCAACGCCGCACGGGTGCTCGATCGCATGGGCGTCACCGACCTGTTCGATGCGGTGGCCGACGGGAGCAGCGGTGCGCCGAAGCCCGCCCCGGACATCTTCCTCGCCGCGGCCCGCATGATCGACGTCGACCCGGCCGCCTGCGTCGTCATCGAGGACGCAGGGTCGGGCGTCGTGGCAGGACTCGCAGCCGGCATGCGCGTCATCGGCGTCGGCCCGCACGACCGTGTCGGCGACGCGCACGTCCGCGTCGACACGACCCGTGACCTGGTGCTCGACGAGCTCGAACCGGCCATCCTCGCTGCCGTCCCATCCGCATGAGCGCCTCAGGGCGGGTCGGCATGGTGGGTGCCGGCCAGCTGGCGCGCATGACCCAGCGCGCCGCCATCGACCTCGGCGTGCACCTGACCGTCCTCGCGACCCGCAGCGACGAGCCGGCGGTGACGGCCGGCGCGATGCACCGGCTCGGGGCGGCGGACGACCCCGCAGCGCTGCGTGAGCTGGCGTCCGCGGTCGACGTCGTCACCCTCGACCACGAGCTGGTCGACACGGCCACGCTCGTCGCGATCGAGGCCCAGGGCGTCCCGGTCCGACCCTCCCCCCGTGCGCTGCGGGTCGCCCAGGACAAGCTGGTCGCCCGCGAGACGTTCGCTGCCCTCGGGCTGCCGGGGCCGGCCCACGTGATCGCCACGGACGACGAGGGCGTCGACCAGCTCGCCGCCGCACACGGCTGGCCGCTGGTCGCGAAGGCGCGCACCGGCGGGTACGACGGCCGCGGCGTCGAGGTCGTCGCCGACCGTGACGCGCTCGACGCCGTGCTCGCACGCGGTGGTGAGTGGATCGTCGAGCAGCGGGTCGCCATCGCGGTCGAGATCGCCGTGCTGGTCGCGCGTCGCCCCGACGGGGAGAGCGTCGTCTACCCGGTCGTCGAGACGCTCCAGCGCGACGGCATCTGCCACGAACTGATCATGCCCGCGCGGATCGATGCGGACATCGCTGAGCGGGCCATCGCGATCGCCCGCGAGGTCGCCGACGGCATCGACGCGGTCGGGATCCTCGCCGTCGAGCAGTTCGTGACGCCCGACGGTGACGTGCTCGTCAACGAGATCGCGGTGCGCCCCCACAACTCCGGGCACGCGACCATCGAGGGCTGCGCGACCTCGCAGTTCACCAACCATCTGCGCGCGGTGCTGGACTGGCCGCTCGGACCGACGACGATGCTGGCGGGCTGCGCGGTCACGGTGAACGTCCTGGGTGTCGACGGATCGGACGTCGCCGCACGCGTACCCGACGCGCTCGCCGTCGAGGGCGCACGGGTGCACCTGTACGGGAAGGCGTCCCGTCCCGGCCGTAAGATCGGACACGTCACCGTGCTCGGTCAGGATGCGGAGACGGCGCTCGTCGCCGCCCGTCGCGCGGCCGCTGCGCTCACCGGGACGAACGGGAACGGACGGACGGCATGAGGTCGGGCACGGACAGCCGCGGAGGTCGAGGATGAGCACACGGGTCGGCATCGTCATGGGCAGCGACTCCGACCTCGGGGTCATGCGCGCCGCAGCGGACGTCTGCGCCGAGTTCGGGATCGCGCACGAGGTTCGGGTCGTCTCCGCGCACCGTGATGCCGAGGCGATGCTCGCCTACGGCCGGGACGCCGCCTCCCGTGGGCTCGAGGTGCTCATCGCCGGAGCGGGCGGCGCCGCCCACCTGCCCGGGATGCTCGCCTCGGTGACGGCGCTGCCGGTCATCGGGGTCCCAGTGCCGTCGGGCCGGCTCGATGGACTCGACGCGCTGCTCTCGATCGTGCAGATGCCGGCCGGCGTGCCGGTCGCGACGGTGGGTATCGGGACCGCACACAACGCCGGACTGCTGGCGGTTCGCATCCTCGCGCGCGGCGACGAGACGCTCACGGCCGCGCTCGATGCGCACCGGGCCGCGCTGACCGAGCTGTCGCGCGCCAAGGACGCCGGGCTGCAGCGGGACCGCGCCCAGGACTGACCCGTCCGAGCCAGACCCGTCCGAGCCAGACCCGTCCGACCGGACCGTGCCGATCCTCCCTCTCGCCGGCATTCATGTGTATGCTGCATGCACATGACAACGCCACCGGACGCCCACCCGCTCACCGAACTCGATCGTGCGCTGCTGGAGGTCCGCCGGCTGGTGAACCGCCCCGGCTACCGCCGCCGTCTGCTCGGCCCGCTCGGGCGCCGCATCGAGCTGTCCACCGTGCGCGTGCTCCAGGCCGTCGATCAGGCGGCCGCTCCGCCGAGCATCGGGACGGTCGCGGCGACGCTCGCGATCGACCCGTCGACCGCATCCCGCCTCGTCGACCAGCGCGTCACCGAGGGGCTGCTGACCCGCTCCCCCGATGCCGACGACCGCAGGCGGCTGGTGCTCGAGCTCACACCACCCGGGCGCGAGCTCCTCGAGGAGCTCGCCGCGTCACGGACGACGATGCTCGAGGAGGTCACCGCCGACTGGAGCACCACCGACATCGCGGCCCTCGAACGCCTGCTCCTGCGTCTGACCCGGGACTTCGCGACCCTGGAGGAGTCCGACCATGCCTGAGTCCCGACCGGATCCCCGACCGGCGGGCCGCCGCATCCCCGAGCTACTGCGTGACCGCACCTTCGGCCCGTTCTTCATCGGGCAGATCGTCGCGACGATGGCCGTGTGGATCCACAACGTCGCGGCCGCCATCATCGTGTGGGAGCTGACCCGCTCGACGACGCTCGTCGCCGCGATCACCATCGGCCAGTTCGCCCCGCAGATCCTGCTGACCCCATGGAGCGGTGCCCGTGCGGACCGTGCGGACCGTCGTCGGCAGCTCGTCGTCGGCACGATGATCACCGCGGCCGGCACGGGCCTGCTCGCGCTGTGGTCCGCCGGACCCGGACTGGTCGGGACCTCCGGCGCGTACGCCGTCGTGCTTGGAGCGACCGTCGTCGGTATCGGTTTCGCGATCGGGGGGCCCGCCTCGCAGGCGCTGCTGCCCTCGCTCGTGCGTCGCTCGGAGCTCCCGACCGCCATCGCGATCTCGTCGGTACCCATGACCGTCGCCCGGGCCCTCGGGCCGGCGGTCGGAGCGCTGCTGGTGACGACGGCCGGCCCGACGGTGACGTTCACCGTCACCTCCGTCCTGCAGGCGACCTACGGCCTGATGATGTTCCGCAGGGGCACGACCGCGGCGAACGGGAACCGTCGTGACACGCGCATCCTCGGTGCCGTCTCCTACCTCGGCCGTGACCGCCCCGTCAGCTTCCTGCTCGTCGGGGTCACGATCGTCGGTCTGGGCGTCGACCCGGTCATCACCCTCGCCCCCGCGTTCGCCGACGGGTTGGGCGGCGGCGGTGACCTCGTCGGACTCATCACGTCGGCGTTCGGGGTCGGCGCGATCCTCGGGTTCGTGATCCAGCCGCGGATGCGCCGACGGCTCGGCATCGAGCGATCCGGGACGATCGGTCTCGTCGTCCTCGCAGCCGGCCTCGGGCCGCTCGCCCTCGCGACCTCCGCGACGTTCGCGGCGCTCACGATGATCGTGGCCGGCGCCGGGATGACCCTGTCGCTGACGGCGTTCACGACCGGCATCCAGCAGCGCGTGCCCGACGTGCTGCGTGGCCGTGTCATGGCGCTGTGGTCGATCGCGTTCCTCGGGTCGCGACCGCTCGCCGCCGCGCTGTCGGGACTGCTGTCCGACGCGTTCAGCGAGGACGTGGCGCTGCTCACCGCGACCGCGATCATCCTGCTCGGCGCGATCGTGAGCCGGCCCTCGCTCACCCGCGAGGTCGTGCCCGAACCGGCAGCCGTCACCGAGGAACGCCTGGCCGGCCCACGTCCGACCTGAGCGCGACCTGAGCGCTCAGACCGTGCCGTAGGGACGGAGAGCGCGGGGCGCGCCCAGCACCTCGGCCGCCAGCACCGCGGTCCGTGCGTGCGCCGGGGACCGGAGCGCCTCGCGCAGCGCGGCGCGCGTCATCGCCGCATCACCCGCGGCCGGCAGCACGTAGGCCGTGCCTACCGACGCGTGGTCGGGACGGGGCCGGCGCACCGGTGTCGTGGAGGCCGGGACGGCCTGGCTGGCCGGAGGCGGACGCTGTCCGACGCGTGGCCGTTCGGGCGCCGTGAGCCGTGGGACCGACGGAGCAGCCGCAGCTGCCGGTTCCTCCGCGGCTGCCGGCTCCGCGCGGACCCGGCGCGGAGGACCCTGGGGCGGGGTCGCTCCCGACCGGCCCGGAGCGGGCACCTCGACGCCGAGGATGCTCGCCAGGAGCCGCGGAAGTCCCGGGACGTCGCTCAACCCTCGATCTCCGACGACTCGCCGCCACCGATCGCGCCGCGCATGCTCGTGTCGGCCTGGATGTTGTCCATCCGGTAAGCGTCCATCACGCCGATGCGGCCGGCACGCAGGGCTTCAGCGAGCGCGAGCGGGACCTGCGCCTCGGCCTCGACGACCGCGGCACGCATCTCCTGCTCGCGCGCGACGGCCATCGCACGCCGCTCCTCGGCCTTGGCCTGAGCGATGCGCTTGTCCGCCTCCGCCTGGTCGGTCTGCAGCTCGGCACCGATGTTGCGGCCGACGTCCACGTCGGCGATGTCGATCGAAAGGATCTCGAACGCGGTGCCGGCGTCCAGTCCACGCTCGAGGACGCGACGGGAGATGCCGTCGGGGTTCTCGAGCACGTCCTTGTGGCTGTCGGCCGAACCGATCGAGGAGACGGTTCCCTCACCGACGCGGGCGATGATGGTCTCCTCCCCCGCACCACCGACGAGCCGCTCGATGTTGGCCCGAACGGTGACGCGCGCGATGGCGATGACCTGGATGCCGTCCTTCGCGACCGCTGCGATGCGTGGCGTCTCGATCACCTTCGGGTTGACGCTGACCTGCACGGCCTGGAGGACGTCACGGCCGGCCAGGTCGATGGCGGTCGCGCGCTTCCACGGCAGCTCGATGTTGGCACGGTCGGCGCTGATGAGTGCTCCGACGACACGGGCCACGTTGCCGCCGGCGAGGGTGTGCGCCTCCATCTGTCCGACGTCGAGCTGGATGCCCGCCTTCGTCGCACTGATGAGCGGACGGATGATCTCCGCGGGCACGACCTTGCGCAGGCGCATGCCGACGAGCGTCAGCAGCGAGACGCGGACACCGCTGAACAGCGCGGTGACCCACAGTCCGACGGGGACGACGTAGAACAGCAGCGCCACGACGGCGACGACGATGACGAGCGGTGCGGCGACGAGCAGATCGCTCATGGGGTTGCCTTCCGGTCAGCAGGTGACGGGATCGATGACGTGCAGGACAGAACGGTCAGGTCGGAGGGTCCTCGGCAGCGGCTCCACCGACGGTCGTCGGACGCCGTGCACGCACGACCCGACGGTAGCCCTCGTCGACGATGACCTCCAGGGGTGATCCGGCGGCCAGGTACCCGGCCTCGGCGACGACGTCGATGCGGGCACCGTCGATCTCTGCAGCACCGGCGGGCCGCAGGTCGGTGAGCGCCACGCCGTGCGCGCCGACGAGTCCGTCGGCATGCGCCCCACCGACGTCGGTGGACAGGACCAGCCGGTTCCCGCGCCGCTCGAGTCGTGCACCACCGTCCGGCTCCGTCCGCGTCCCCCGACCGAGGAACACGAGCAGCCCGACGAGCAGCGCGACGGCGGCGAGGAACGCGATCCCGGTGACGTTGAACGCGGCGATGAAGGCCTCCCTCGGCACGATCTCGACGTCGCGGTCCACCATCGCGAGCGTCGCCCCACCCAGCAGGGCCAGCACCCCCGACACGCCGACGATGCCGACGCCGGGCAGCACGAGGACCTCCACGAGGATCAGCACGATGCCGAGCACGATGAGCAGCACCGACTCGATGCCGGCGAGCCCGGCGAGCAGATGACCGAAGAGGAACAGCCCGATCGCGGACGCGCCCAGCGCCGCACCGAGCCCAACGCCCCCACCGCCGAGCACGTCGCCGACGAGCAGCCAGATGCCGACGGTCAGGAGCAGGCCGGCGACCAGCCCGCTGGTGAGCACCCGGACGAGCCGCTCGGCGAGCGCCGGTTCGACGTCGACCCGCGGGTTGCCATCGAGGTCCAGCGCGACGAGCAGCGCGTCGAGGTCGACGGCGATCCCGTCGGCGTAGCCCTGCTCGGTCGCCTGTGCGACGTCGAGCGTGAGGAGCTGGCCGCGTCCGATGAGCCCCTCGACGACGATCGCCGGGTCGACCATGGCCTCCGCGACGCTCGGATCGCGTCCCCGCTCACTGGCGGTGGCCCGGAACACGGCGCGGACCGCCGAGACCGTCTTCTCGTCGGTGGCCGAGCCGTCCCCGAGCACCGGCGTCGCCGCCCCGATGACCGCTCCGGGCGCGACCCACAGCCGCTCCGCAGCGATCGCGACGAGCGCACCGGCGCTGAACGCGTCACGGTCGACGTACGCGACGGTCGGGACGCGGCTGCCGAGCAGCACGTCGCGCATCCGGAGGACCGCATCGAGGCGCCCGCCCGGTGTGTCGATGCGCACGATGAGTGCCGCGGCCTCTGCCTCCTCCGCCTCGCGCACGGCGCGCTCCAGCAGCGCCGCGATGCCGAGGTCGATCTCTCCGTCGACCACGACGACGTGCACCGGTGCGGCGACGTCGCTCTGCGCGACAGCAGGCCCGTGCGGGACGATCAGGCCGAGCGTCCCGAGCGCGAGCAGCGCGCCCGCGACGACACGGCGCACGGCCGACATCCTTGCCGCCGACGTCGCTCGAGAGGGCGTCTGCCGGTCGGGGCGACCCGCCGCGGGGTGATGCACAGCTGCTCGCGTCATGCGGTGAGGGTACGGGGGCCGCGCGACGTCGGCGTGGGGGCCGGTAGCGTCGACGGCGAGGGACGGGGAGGCACCGTGATCGAGGGGCCGAGGACGGCCGTGGCCGACGGCTCGGTGTTCGTGGGTCGACGCGGCCCCGAGCGCGGCCCGCTCGGCCAGCTGCTGGCCCGCGGCGGCCTGGCGCTCGCCCTGCTGCTCATCGTCACCCTCACCGTGTGGCTCGGCCGGGACGGCTACGTCGACGACACCGGCCAGCCGGTCACCTTCCTGGCGGCGCTCTACTACGCGTCGGTGAGCGTGACGACCACCGGGTACGGCGACATCACCCCGGTGACGGATGGGGCGCGGCTCGCGACGGTGCTGATCGTCACGCCGGCCCGCATCCTCTTCCTGCTCCTGCTGCTCGGGACGACCATCGAGCTGCTGACGGAGCGTTGGCGGGACGAGTACCGGCGACGCCGGTGGAGGCGCGACGTGGACGACCACTACGTGATCTGTGGCTACGGCGTGAAGGGTCGTGCGGCTGCCCGCGCGGTCCGTGACGACGGCGTCGACATCGGCATCATCACCATCATCGAACCGGACCCGATCGTCGCCGGCGAAGCGTCACGTGACGGCTACACCGTCGTGCTCGGCGACTCGACCCGCTCGGCGACGCTGCGCGAGGCGCGTGTGGACCGGGCACGCGTCGTGATCGTCGCGACCGAACGTGACGACAGCGCGGTCCTCACGACGCTGACGGCGCGTGAGCTCGCGCCGGACGCGTCGATCGTCGCGGCGGTGCGGGAGGAGGAGAACCGGGGCCTGCTCCTGCAGTCCGGCGCGACATCGGTCGTGACCTCGTCGGAGACGGCCGGACGCCTGCTGGGTGTCACGAGCCGCCACCCGGACGCCGCGCGCGTCGTCGAGGACCTGCTCGACACCGCGCACGGTCTGATGCTCGTCGAGCGCGAGGTCAGCGACATGGAGGTCGGACGCTCGGCCGGCATCACGCGCGGGCAGGTCCCGGTCGCGGTGCTCCGGTCAGGGCGGCTGGTCCGAATCGACGATCCGGAGTGCATGCCGCTCAGAGAGGGCGACCTGCTGGTCTCGCTCGCCGGCGCCGCGGCGGAGAGCCGCAGCCGGAAGAACGGGAACGGCAACGGGACCGGTCAGACCGCCGACTGACCCCGACCGGCCGGCACTCGGCAGGCCACCTCGCTGGTGAGCCGCCGATGCAGCGCCCACAGGAGCACTCCGATCCCGGCGAGCGCGAGGACCGGCTGGACCGGTTCGAACCAGGTGATCGCCCCGCTCGATCCGAGCGCGATGAGCACGAGCTTGTTGCAGGTCGGGCAGCCGATCGCGAAGAACGCCAGCAGACCACCGACGGTGAACGAGCGGGCCTCCTCGGGCGACGCCTCGTCGAGTCGTGGTCCGTCGGTGGTCGTGTCCCGACCGGTCGCACGCACGTAGGTCGCCAGCAGCAGTCCGGCGAGCAGCGCGGTGACGACCAGCGACGGGTAGGTCCAGGCGGGCGCCTCGATCTTGCGCGCGAAGATCGGGTTGGGGATCATCGCCGTCGGGATGCCCAGCAGCACGAGCGACCCGGCGCTCGCGACGGCCGCAGCGATCCAGCGGCGCAGCGTCCAGCCGCGAAGTGCCTGCAGTGCGGTCAACGGTCGCTCCTCGGTCGCTGCGCGGCCGCGCGGACCGGATCGGTCCACGTACGCCTCCCCCGGTCCAACGCCGTGGGAGGCGGGCGCATTCCGCCGATCAGACGCTGCGGCGCTGATCGCGGACGGTGCGCACCGCGATGAGGAACCACACGAGCGCGAGCATCTGCGCGTACGACGCACCCGTCGTGCCGCCCATCGCCTCGGTCCACGCGCCTCCGGCGACCTGCGCCCAGATCAGCGGCGGGACGAGCGTGATGACGAGGGCGATGAGCGCCTCGAGCACCAGCACGAGCGTCGAGTGTCGCTGATCGCGCCGGTAGCCGGCGATCAGGATGAACACGATCGCGACCGCGATCAGCGCCAGCCACGGCGGCACGGAGGCGACGGCCCCGTCCGCGGTGAACACGAATCGCTGCTGGGCGTAGCGCCACTGCAGCGGTCCCGAGGCGACGAGGATCGCGAGCAGGACCGGGATGCGGATCAGGGACATGGTTGCCTCCGTGGCGACGTCGAACCGGACTCCCACCACCCGTCGGGTGGCTCCGGCCGTGCGCGAAGCCTAACGTCGCCGCGCCTGCGCCGACGGGACAGCGCTCAGACCGTCGTCGACGCCCACAGCGCACCGAGCGCGGCCAGGACCACGAATACGAGGCCGATGCCGGCCCAGGAGTCGAGGAGCTTCTTCATCGTGGAGCCTCCGGAGGCGTCGTGCACGGGACATCGTGACGCCGTGCGCAGCCCTGAACGCTAGCCGGCGAGCGTGGCCGCGATGACCGGGGCGTGCAGGGCGACCAGGTCCTCGCGCACCGCCGCGAGTGCCGGGTCATCGCAGGCACGGTGCCCGTGCACCGCGGTGAGCCCCTGCGCTGCCATGCAGGCCATCGAGAGCGCCCGACGGACCGCCTCATGCCGGGGATGGTCCGCCGCGACGCCCATCGCCTCGAGAAGCGCCCCGGTCACGTCCTCGTAGACGTTCGTGACCGCCCGTGCGATCTCCGGATCGGCGTTCGCCATCGACCACAGCTCAGGCAGCAGCCGCACGCGATCCTCGGAGATCGCGTCGTCGACGATGTCGCGCACGAGCGATGCCGCCCAGCCGTCGGCAGCGAGGTCGATCGCACGGAAGCGCCCGATGAACGCGCGGCGGTAGTCCTCGACGACCCGCACCGCGAGCGCGAGCACGAGGTCACGACGGCGCGGCCAGTAATACGTGATGTTGCCCTGATACACACCGGCCTCGCGGGCGACCTTCTGGACCGAGAACTGCCCGTGGCCGACCTGACGCAGCACGACGAGCGCTGCCTCGAGGATCCGCTCACGCGTGCCGTCCCCGTTCGTCTCGCCGACCGCTGCGGCCCGCCCGGCACCGCGACCGAGGGACTTCGCACCCGACGAGGGATCACCCGTCATTTCCTTCATCCCCGAGCCCCCCGTGTCTTCGCCGCTGCCCCGCGGTGGAATTTCCCCGATTCCGACGCTAGTGCACGGGCGTGACATCGGGGCTCAGGTCGAAGAATCCAGCCGTGCACGGCGCTCGCGCCAGTCAGGGAGGTGGGTGTCCATGAGGTCCCGGAACCGAGGCCCGTGCGAGCCCTCGAGCAGATGGACCGCCTCATGGACGACGACGTACTCCAGCAGCGCTGTTGGGCGACTGACCAGCGCGACGTTCAACCAGATGCGCCGCCGCGACGGCACGCACGTCCCCCACCGGGTCGTCATGCGCCGCAGCCCCAGGAACTCGTGCTCCACGCCGAGCTGCGCACACCACGAGGTCAGCATCGGCGCGGCCGCAGCCCGCAGCTCCCGACGCTCCCACCGGTCGAGGGCCGCGAGGACCGCAGGCCGGTCGAGCGGGTCAGCGACCTCGACGACGAGCCGGCCGTCGGGGACGACCGTGACGCGCGGGCGGCCGCCCGTCGGGGCGACCTCCAGCCGGAGCGGGTCGTCGAACCGCCGCCAAACCTCGCCGTTCATGCCCCGACGGGGTCGGGGCACGGGACGGAGCGCGGCCTCGGCCTCCTCCGCGGCGATGCGGGCCCGGTGATGCTCGATCCAGGCGCGGCTCTCGCGGAGGAACCGGCGCACCGCCCGGTCGGAGGTGCGAGCCGGGACGGACAGGCGCACGCGACCGTCGGGCGGGTGGACCCCGAGGTTCATCCGTGTCACGCGCCGGACGGTGACCTCGACCTCGAGGTCGTCGACGTGGATCACGCCGGTCCGGGGCACGGTGCTCCTGCGGATCGGATATGCGTCGTGGGGCGTAGAGGACTCGAACCTCTGACCTCTTGCGTGTCGAGCAAGCGCTCTAGCCAACTGAGCTAACGCCCCTCACGGGGGAGAACGGTAGCGCCTCGCGCGACCCTCCGTCGCGCCCTACCGTCGCGATGGCGGCAACGACCCGTCCGAGGAGGCCACCGGTGCCACGAGCGAGCACGGGGGCACGGTCGGGCGCGACCCGGCGGACGCTGCTGGTCGCGCTTGCCGTCACGCTGACCCTCACCGGCTGCGGCGCAGCACCCGAGGATGCGGCGCTCGAGGCGTCGCTCCCGGCGCAAGGACCGCTCCCCTCCTCGCCCGAGTCCGAGTCCGAGACCGAGTCCGAGTCCGAGTCCGAACCCGACGCGCCTGAGCCTGAGCTCGCCCCACGCCCCGCTCCCGTGCCCGACACGACCGCGCCGGGCACGTGCGCGACGGCGATCCGGGACGCCATCGCGAGCACCGTCAGCACGCAGCTCGACGCGTTCGCCGCCGAGGACTTCACCGCCGCGTACGAGATGACCAGCCCGTACTTCCGGCTGGTGTTCGCCACCGACGACTTCGAGCAGATGATCCGGACCGACTACCCCGAGCTCGTCGGGAACGACGGTCACCGGTTCGACGAATGCCAGGTGCGCAACCGCCGCGCGTTCATCGTCGTCGGCGTCCGCGCGGGCGCGCGTGAGGTCGTGCTGCGCTACGACCTCTCCGAGGAGCCGGACGGCTGGCGCATCGACGGGGCTGGCCTGCTGCCGGGCATCACGCTGCCGCCGGACCGGCTCGTGTGATGTCGCCTCAGCCGAGCACGCGCCCGTAGCGGTGCAGCGTCCGGCTGACGGCCTGCTCGCGCAGGATCCGGCCGAGCTCCAGCTGGCCGCTCATCACGACCGGCGCCTCGTCGTAGCGCAGCCCCACCTCCTCGCAGGCGGTCCGCAGCCGCGCGTCCGCAGCCGCCGGGTCACCGAGCACGCGGACCACGACCTGTCCGAGCCCAGCGAGGCGGGCGCAGAGCGCGTCGACCTCCTCGACGACCAGGCCCGGCACGTGCGCCCCCACCCTGCGGGCGGCGTCGGTCACGGTGGCCGCATCGACACCGGCGTCGGGGGCCACGCTCAGCAGCACCGGGGTCGCGGACGTGCGGGCCGCAGCCAGCACGCGAGCGAGGTCGCGGACGGCCGTGCCGGGTCGGCAGCGCACGAGGACCGCCTCGTGACGACGGTGCCGCAGCAGGTTCGCCTCGACGTTCAGGCCGGTGTCGTCATGCTCCGCCGCGTAATGGGGCCAGGCACGGGCGTCGTCCTCCATCGCACGGGCGAGCCACGCGTCGTCGTCGTGTGCCGCGACGTCGGCCGCGTCGGCCCATGAGCCGAGCGTCGCCACGTACGCGGGACCGCCGGCCTTCGCACCGGGACCGACGGCCGACCGCTTCCAGCCGCCGAACGGCTGACGCTGCACGATCGCTCCGGTGATGTGCCGGTTCACGTAGGCGTTGCCGACCTCGACGCGATCGAGCCAGTGCTCGACCTCGTCCGGGTCGAGCGTGTGGATGCCGCCGGTCAGGCCGTAGCCGGTCGCGTTCTGCCACGCGATCGCCTCGTCGAGGTCGGACGCGGCCATGATCCCGAGCACCGGACCGAAGCACTCGTGGGTGTGGAAGTGCGAGCCGGGGCGCACGCCGGTCTTGATCCCGGGCGTCCAGAGGTTCGCGTCCTCGTCGACGCAGCGCGGCTCGACCAGCCACGCCTCGCCCTCGTCGAGATGGTGGAGGTGATGGGCGAGCGGACCGCGCGGCGGCCCGATGAGCCGGTTCAGCTGGGTGGACAGGTCGGTCGACGGACCGGCGGCCAGCGTCGTCGTCGCGTCGACCAGCTGCTCGAGGAAGCGCCGTGAGGTCGCGACGTCGCCGACGACGATCGCGAGCGACGCGGCCGAGCACTTCTGCCCGGCATGCCCGAACGCGCTGCGCACCAGGTCGGCGACCGCGAGGTCGAGGTCGGCCGACGGCGTGATGATGAGCGCGTTCTTCCCCGACGTCTCCGCGAGCAGCCGCAGGTCGGGACGCCAGCCGCGGAACAGCTGCGCCGTCTCGAACGAGCCGGTGAGCACGACCGCGTCGACGTCCGGGTGGGTCACGAGGTGCCGTCCGGTGTCGTCGTCGGGCACGCGCAGGAACGCGAACAGCTCCGGATCGATACCGGCCTCCCAGGCGGCCTCCGCGACGATCTCGGCGCAGCGCGGCGTCTCGGGTGCAGGCTTGAGGATCGCGGCCGAGCCTGCGGCGAGCGCGGCGAGCGCACCACCCCCTGGGATGGCGACGGGGAAGTTCCACGGGGGGATGACGAGCACCAGCCGGTGCGGATCGAACGTCGCGCCCTCGACGTGCTCGAGCTCGACGGCGCGGTCGCCGTAGTAGCGGGCGAAGTCGATCAGCTCGCTGACCTCCGGGTCCGCCTCCCCGATCGTCTTGCCGCCCTCGTGCAGCATCGCGGTCAGCAGCTCACCACGCCGTGCGGCCAGCACGTCGGCGACGCGCCACAGCGCCGCGCGGCGCTCGGCGGCCGGCACGGCCCGCCACCGTTCGCCCGCCGCGACGGCCGACGCGACGACGCGGTCGACCTCGGCCGTGTCGGTGACGATCGGTGCGCGGGGCGAGGGGGCCGGGGCGGACGCGACCTCGCGGGCCCACACGCGGTTCGCCGCCAGCGCCGGGTCGGTGTCGGGCTCGTTGACGAAGCGTTGCGCCTGACGGACCCGGCACGCGGACGGGTCGACGGCCGGATCGCGGCGGTCCTGCGTGCGGCGTGGCTCGATCCCCACCGTGTGACGGTCGGCGACCGCGGCGCGGAAGCGCTCGACCTCGGCGTCGAACAGCGCCGGCTCCTCGCGCATCGCGAGGAACGAGCGCAGGAAGTTGTCGGGGCTCGCGACCTCCTCGAGCCGACGCACGAGGTAGGAGATCGCGACGTCGAAGTCGGTCGGGTCGACGACCGGCGTGTACAGGCGCAGCCCGCCCGTCTCACCGCGCACGGTCCGGGCCGGCCCGGGCGCCATCCCCTGCAGCATCTCGACGTCGAGCCGGTCGGACACGCCGCGCACGCGCGCGAGCTCGACGGCCCAGGCGACGTCCAGCAGGTTGTGGCTCGCGAGCCCGATGCGCGCACCGGCCAGCCGCACCTGGTCGAGCGCCGTGTCGACGCAGCGCTTGTAGTTGGCGTCCGTCTCGTGCTTGGTGTCGTAGGGGGCACGCTCCCAGCCGCGCAGCTCCGCCTCGACCTGCTCCATCGACAGGTTCGCGCCCTTCACGAGCCGCACGCGGATGTCGGCACCGCCACGGGCGCGACGCTCCGCCGCGAACGCGAGCAGCCGCTCGAGCGCACCGTGCGCGTCAGGCAGGTAGGCCTGCAGCACGATGCCGGCGTGCAGCGGGAGGAACTCGTCCTCCGACAGCACGCGGGTGAACACCTCGATGGTGAGATCGAGGTCGCGGTACTCCTCGACGTCGAGGTTCACGAACGTCGGCGGCGTCGAGCCCATCGCCGCGCGGTACAGCGGGCGCAGCTCGGCGGCGATCCGGTCGGCGGCAGCCTCCAGGTCCCACACCATGATCTGCGCGGTGATGGAGGACAGCTTGACCGACACGTAGTCGACGTCATCGCGCGCGACCAGGGCGACGGTCGTGTCACGACGACGCCGCGCCTCGTCCGCGCCGAGGACGGCCTCACCGAGCAGGTTCACGTTGAGTGCCGCACCGACCGCCTGCCGTGCGGCATCGAGCTGCGGGGCGAGGTCCTTCGGGGTCGCGTCGAGCACCATGTGACCGACGAGCTGACGCAGGCGTCGCCGCGCCAGCGGGACGACGACCCCGGGGATGACGGGCGCCAGCAGCGCACCTGCCCCGAGCAGCAGCCGGTCGATGCCACCGAGGAACGCCGCGTCGCCGCCCGAGGCGCTGACGAGCCGACGCAGCGCGGTCGCCCCGACCTCGTCGGACTCGGCACGCATGACCCGGTCGACGAACCCGGTGGCGAAGTCCAGTCCGTCCTCGTCGGCGAGCAGCGTCCCCAGCTGCTCGGCGGTGCGCCGTTCCCCGCGCGTCACGTCGTCGGCGGACGCGAGCCAGCGGCGGGCGGTCGCCACGGCGGACTCGACGACGGCATCACCGTCGGTGGTGCTGGGCAGGGTGGGTGCGGTGTCTGCGCTCATGGCGCAGCATCGCTGCCCGTGACCGCTTCGGTCTTGGCGCGATGCCGCAGCGGGGACGCCGGACGGGACCAAACGGCGGCCGTCGGTCAGCCGCGCTGCTCGCTGCGGTACTGGGCCGGGGTGAGGCCGATGAAGCGTCCGAAGTGCCGGGTGAGCTGCGCCTGGTCGTAGAACCCGCAGCGGGCGGCGACCGTCGCGATCGACTCGTCGGTGCCGGCGAGCAGCCGTGCGGCACGGTCGACCCGCTCGCGCAGCAGGTACTGCGTCGGCGAGATGCCGAACACCCGACGCATGCGGCGCTGCAGCTGCTCGACGCTGCAGCCGGCCGACGCGGCGAGGTCGGCGACGGTGAGCGGGCGGACGGCCTCGTCGTGGTCCCGGACGAGCCGCACGACGCTCGACAGCGCCGCGACCTCGACGCTCTCCTCGCTCGGCCGGCGCAGGTCGCGCGAGAGGCTGACCAGTCCCGTGATGCGGCCCGCGTCGACGACCGGGATCTTCGTCGTGACGTACCAGCCCATCGTGCCGTCAGGCCGTCGGATCAGCTCGAGCTCGTCGCGCAGCGGCCGTCCGGTCGCGAAGACCCGCCGGTCCTGCTCCTCGTACCGCTCAGCGGGCGCGGCGGCGAAGACGTCGGCCGCCCGGGCGCCGAGCACCTCGCGACGGGACCGCCGTCCGGTCCTGCGCACGAACGCGAGGTTCACGGCCACGTAGCGGAAGTCGGTGTCCTTCGCGCAGAAGATGACGTCGACCAGCGACTCGAACAGCTCGACGACAGCACCCTGAACGACGAACGCACCACCCGTCCCGGTCGCGTCATCGGTCCCGGCCATCGCGACGTGCTCCTCACCTGTCCGGACGCCGGCAGGCTATTCGGGCCCATGGGTCAGGGCGGCGTTACGCTGCGCCACGTAGGACGCCGCGACCCCACGGGCCGCGGGACAGGACGTCGGGGAGGACGGGAGAGCGGTGCACGCGTCGCTGACGGGTCCACGCACGCTGCCCACCCGCCGCGCCGCGCTGCTCGCCGCTGTGTTCCTGCTCGCCGCGTGCGCGCCGGTCGATGGCGCCGCGGATCGACCACCGGACCGCCCGTCCGTCCAGGTCGACACCTCGCTCGGCGTCGTGCGCGTCGCGCCGGGCTCGCCCATCGCGCTGCGCATCGTGCTGGATGGTGACGAGGACCCTGAGGGGCTCGCGGGCGTGCTGGAGGCGGCGTTCCGAACGGCGGTCGAGGACTTCGGTGCGATCCGGCAGGACTTCCGTGTCGACCTCGGGACGGCGATCCCGTCGACCTGCAGCCGCGAGTCCGGTGCCCGTGCCGCGCAGACGCTGGCTGATGCAGCCGACGCGGCGGACGTGGTCGGCCTGCTCGGGCCGCAGTGCAGCGCGACGCTGCTCGGGCTGCAGGGTCCCGTGGCCGACGCCGGACTCGTCGTGGTCACCCCTCGCCCCACCGACCTGACGCTCACGGTCGGTGCGGACGGACTGGTCGGGCAGGACCGTGCGGAGGGGACATGGCGGACCGCGCCGTCCCTGCTGCGTGAGGCCCGGGCGGCCGCCGAGCACGCGGTCGAGGGCCTCGAGCTGACCCGTGCGGTCACGCTCGACGACGGCAGCATCGAGTCGTCCGGCCTTGCGGCCGCGTTCCGCACCCGCTTCGAGTCGCTGGGCGGGACCGTGGTCGTGGCCCGCACCGTCGACGCGGACCTGACCAGCGAAGACGACGAGCGTGCCGCAGCGGTGCTCGATGCGCTGCTCGACACCATCAGCCAGGGCGACGTGGACGTGGCGTTCCTGCCCCTGCCAGCCGACATGCTGCTGGCGCTCGCTGACGGCTGGTCCGGCCGGTCACGCCTCGCGGGCGTCACTCGGCTCACGGTCAGCACGGTGGCGGACGCCGGCTTCCTCAGCGACGATGCCTCGCAGGGGCATCTGATCGTCAGCCCCGTGCTCGACTTCACCGACGCGGTCAGCGCGGTCACGGGCATGAGCGCCTCGCAGACGGCGGAGCGGGTCTCGTCGGCATCCGGGGTGCGGACGCCGGCCGGCTGGTGGGCGTACGCCTACGACGCCGCGACCCTGCTGCTCAAGGCCATCGAGGACACGTCGCTGATCGACGTGGACGGTTCGCTGGTCGTCAGCCGCGCGGAGCTGCGGTCCACGCTCGCCGGAACGGCGTTCGGCGGGCTCACGGGCCAGGTCGCCTGCAGTCCCCTCGGGGACTGTGCGGCCCAGCGGATGGTCGTCCGGGCGCATGAGGACGCATCGGTCGCCGCGCTGTCGGCTCTGCCCATCGTGGCCGTGCTCGGGGACTGAACCAGCCCCCTTCTGACGTCGACCTACTATACTGATGGTGGGCGTGAGAAGCGCCCATCGTCGTGCCGGGAGCGGTTCGCCCGCCGGCGGTCGGGAGATCACCTGGACCCGGGTCACCATCGTCCGTGTCACAGGTGCTTCCCACCCGAACCCCCTAAAGGAGTCCAATCCATGATGTTCCGACGCAAGAGCAAGGCCGCCGCGGCCCTCGTCGCGGTCGCCCTCGTCGCCGCCGCGTGCGGTGGCGATGACGCTGGCACGGATGCCGGCACCGACGCAGGCAACGGGGACGTCGTCGTCTCCGAGGCCGCACTGAAGCTGGGCTACCTGCTTCCGGAGACCGGGCAGCTGGCCTTCCTGGGCCCCCCGATGATCTCGGGTGTGCAGCTGGCCGTCCAGGAGATCAACGACGCCGGTGGCGTGCTCGGCAACCCTGTCGAGGTGCTCAGCGGTGACGAGGCCGGTGACGCAGGTCGCGCGGCGGAGGACGCCAGCCGTCTGCTCGCCAGCGACGTCCAGGCCATCGTCGGCGCTGCGGCGACCGGCATGACCATGGCGGTCATCGACCAGATCACGAGCGCTGGCGTCGTCCAGTGCTCGCCGTCCAACACGGGCATCGGCCTGACCACGCAGCCGGACAACGGGTACTACTTCCGTACCGCTCCGAGCGACGTGCTCCAGGCTCCGGTGCTCGCTGAGCTCGTCATCGACGCGGGCTACGCCTCCGTCGCGGTCGCAGCTCGCGCCGACGACTACGGCGTGCCGTTCCTCGAGGAGACCGTCGCCGGTCTCGAGGCTCGTGGTGCGGATGTCGTCCTCTCCGAGGCCTACGACCCGGAGGCCGGCACGTTCGACTCCGTCGTCGACGCCATGCTCGGCTCGGGCGCGGACGCGTTCGTCCTGATCACCTTCGTCGAGGGTGCGCAGATCGTCCAGGGCCTGCTCGCGGCTGGTATCGAGCCGACGCAGATCTTCGGTGCTGACGGCATCGCGGGTGCGGCGTTCGCCGACAACTTCCCGTCGGCCGACGTGCTCGAGGGCATGCGCTTCACCGCTCCGACGGCCATCGTGCCGCCGGACTTCGAGGCCCGTCTGCTCGCCTTCAACCCGAACCTGGTGGACTTCCTGTTCTCGCCGAACGCCTACGACTGCGTGAACCTCATCGCGCTGTCGGCGGTCGCGGCGGGCTCGACGGCCTCCAGCGCGATCCGCGGCAACATGATCACGGTCACGCAGGGTGACAACGAGTGCACCACCTTCGCTGAGTGCTCCGCGTTCCTCGCGGACGGTCAGACGATCGCCTACCAGAGCGCGGTCGGTGGCCCGCTGAACCTCATCGAGGTCCGTGAGGGCGGCGGCGAGCCGTCGCGCGGCATCATCGAGACCAGCGTGTGGCAGGGCGGCGAGTTCGTCTCGACCGGCACCGTCGCAGGCGACCTGGTCGGCTGACACGCACTCCATGAGGGAGGGCCCGCGGCTCCGGCCGCGGGCCCTTCTTCATGCGTCCGTACCGTCAGCGGGCGCGGGCGAGCGTCCCGAGGTACAGCTCGATGACCTTGGGGTCGTTGAGCAGCTCCTCACCGGTCCCGGTGTAGGCGTTGCGCCCCTGGTCGAGCACGTAGGCGCGGTCACAGATCTCCAGGCAGGTGCGGGCGTTCTGCTCGACCATGACGATCGAGATGCCGGCGCCGTTGATCTCCCCGATGCGTCGGAACACGCCGTCCTGGTTCGCGGGCGAGAGACCCGCCGAGGGCTCGTCGAGGAACAGGACCTTCGGGTCCATCATCAGGGCGCGCCCCATCGCGACCATCTGTCGTTCGCCGCCCGACAGCAGGCCTGCTCGCTGGTTGGAACGGTCCGAGAGCAGCGGGAACAGGTCGTAGACGAACGCCGATCGCTCCTCCCAGGCGGCGGAACGCAGGTAGAGCCCCATCTCGAGGTTCTCGCGGATGGTCAGGCTCGGGAAGACGTTGCGGGTCTGGGGCACGTAGCCGACGCCGCGTGAGACCAGCTCGTGCGCGGACAGCCCGGTGATGTCGTCGTCGCCGAGAAGCACGCTGCCGGAGCGGACCGGGACCAGGCCGAACATCGTCTTGATCAACGTCGACTTCCCGGCCCCGTTCGGTCCGATGATGCCGACCAGCTCGCCACGCTCCAGCGTGAGGTTGCAGCCCGTGAGGATGTCGACGTCGGGCACGTACCCGGCGACCAGCTCCTCGGCGCGCAGCACGATGTCGGTCCCGCTCATGCCTCGGCCTCCTGGCGTGCGGCGCGGCGGCGCTGACGCTCCTCGCGCAGCGCGCTGTGGTCATGCGTCGCCCCGAGGTACGCGTCGATGACCTCCTGGTTCGCACCGATCGCGGACGGCGGACCCTCGGCGATCACACGCCCCTGCGCGAGGCAGATGACCCAGTCCGAGATGTCGAACACGACGTCCATGTCGTGCTCGACGAACACGACGCTGCGGCCCTCGACGTCACGCAGGTCCTTCACGTGGCCGAGCAGCGACTGGGTGAGCGCTGGGTTCACGCCGGCCATCGGCTCGTCGAGCATGACGAGCGACGGTTCGACCATCAGCGCACGCGCCATCTCCAGCAGCTTGCGCTGCCCGCCGGACAGCGTGCCCGCATACTGGTCGCGCATATGGTCGAGCTTGAAGCGGACCATCAGCTCCTCGGCACGCTCGAGGATCGCGGCCTCCTGTGCGCGCCAGCGCCAGGGCAGCAGCGCCGACGCGATGCGCTCCCCCCGCTGATCGGCCGCACCGAGCATCAGGTTCTCGATGACGGTCATGCGCGACAGCGCCTTGGTGAGCTGGAAGGTGCGCACCATCCCGGCGCGGGCGACCTTGTAGGCCGACATGCCTGCGGTCGAGCGGCCGTCGAAGGTCCAGTCCCCCTCGTCGGGCGCATCGAAGCCGGTCAGCAGGTTGAACAGCGTCGTCTTCCCGGCGCCGTTCGGACCGATGAGTCCGGTGATCAGCCCACGGGGGATCTCGAGGTGCGCGACGTCGACGGCGGTCACACCGCCGAAGGAACGGCGCAGGCCGTCGACGACGAGGATCGGGTCGGGCTTCGGGACACCCGGCTCGTGGGCGACGCCGACGAGGCCGGCTGGGACGTTGGGGTCAGGAGACATCGAGTCGGAGCTCCTCCCTGTTCCCGAGCACACCTTGCGGTCGGTAGATCATGAGCAGCATGAGCATCAGTCCGACGGCGATCAGCGACACGGCACCGACGGCCTGTCCTCCGGCCACGCCCGGGATCGCCCCCGAGTCGACGAGCGAGCGGATCCCGCTCTGCAGACCGGTGAGCAGGAACCAGAACACGATCGAGCCGACCGCCGGACCGATGACCGTCCCGGTCCCGCCGAGGATCATGATGGCGAACGCGAAGAACGTCACCTGGGGAAGGAACATGTCAGGGGTGACGTTCTGCAGCGCGAGGACGAACACGATCCCGCCGATCGCGCCGATCACCCCACCGAGGATCAGGCTCTGCATCTTGTAGAGGAACACGTTCTTCCCGAGGCTGCGCGCGGCATCCTCGTCCTCACGGATGGAGCGCAGCACGCGGCCCCACGGGCTGCGCATGAGCGCCCAGATGCCCAGCGAGATGATGATGACGAGCGACCAGCCCACCGTCACGGCCCACATCCGGTTCGCGCTGAACCGCAGCGGCCCGAGGTAGTCACCCGGCGGGAACGGCGACAGCGCGTAGAACCCGCCGGCGAACTGGCGCAGCCCGAACACGCTGCCGGTGATGGGGTCGCTCGACGTGTTGCGCACGAGGAAGCGCAGGATCTCGCCCGCGGCGATGGTCGTGATCGCCAGGTAGTCGGCCCGCAGCCGCAGCGTCGGTGCGCCGAGCACGAGCGACAGCACGACGGCCGCGAGGATGCCGACGATGACGCCGAGCCACAGCGGGCCACCGAACACCGACACGGTGATCGAGAGCCCGTAGGCACCGACGAGCATGAACCCGACCTGTCCGAAGTTGAGCAGCCCGGTGTAACCGAAGTGGAGGTTCAGGCCGACGGCCAGCAGCGCGTAGGAGGCGGCCGTGGGTCCGATGGCGGAGCGCAGCGCGTCGAAGAACAGGGTCTCGATCATCCGAAGCGCTCCCTGCGGCCGAGGATGCCCTGCGGCCGCACCAGCAGGATGAGGATGAGGACGAGCAGCGCCCACACGTACTTGATCTGGCTCGAGAACCACACGGTGCTGAGCTCGCTGACCAGTCCGACGACCAGCCCGCCGATCATCGCGCCGTACGCGGAACCGAGACCGCCGAGGATGACGCCGGCGAACATGAGCAGGAGCAGACGGAAGCCCATCAGGTAGTCGACGGACTCGATGACGCCGAAGAACACGCCGCCGATCGCGGTGAGGCCTCCGCCGAGGATCCAGACGGCGAGGATGACGCGCTGCACGTCGATACCCGACGACTCGGCCAGGTCGCGGTTGTCAGCGACCGCGCGCATGGACTTCCCGAGCTTCGTCCGGGTGAGCATCAGTCCGACCCCGACGAGGATCGCGATCGACAGGCCCATGACCCACAGCTCGACCGGCTGGATGCGGATGAGGCCGAAGCGCATCGCCGACTGCAGGCTGTAGTCCGCGTAGGCGAGGCGCGCGCCGCCGAAGAAGAGCAGCACGATGTGGCGCAGCACGAACGCGAGTCCGATGGACACGACGAGCATCGCGATCAGGCCGGTCTGCCGCTTGCGGAGCGGCCGCCAGATGCCACGGTCGAGCGCACCGGAGATCAGCGCACCACCGACCACCGCGATGGGGGCGGCGATGAGCAACGGCAGCCCGACGACGACGTTGAAGAGGTAGGCGAGGAACGCCCCGACCGTCACGAGGTCACCGTGTGCGAAGTTGACCAGCCCCGTCGTCCCGAAGATGAGCGACAGGCCGATGGAGGTCATCCCGATGATGAGGCCGAACTTCAGACCGTTGATGCTGCTCTGGAGGAAGCGGCGCAGCGTGTCGGACACGGCCTCCTGGGGCTCTCCGAGAGCGAACGCGGCCGCGGACCGAGCGTTCTCGAACACCTGGATCTCGAGCACCGCACGGTCAGGGTTGCGCAGCCCGATCCCCTCAGGGAGCGAGTCCTGGCGCAGCTCGACGGTGTAGACGTTCGGGCCGGGTAGCGCGACCTCCCAGCGGCCGTCGGCATCGGAGACCGCGAGCTGCACGAAGGAGCCGTCCGTCGCCTCGACGACGAGCTCGACGCCCTCGACGCCTGCGCCCTCGAAGGTCAGGCGTCCGGCGATGGTCTCGGTCTGCTCCGTGCCCGACTGTGCCTGCGCGGCGCTGGGAAGCATCAGCGTCAGCAGGAGCCCGGCCACCAGCCCGACGAGGGTCAGCAGCGCCGTCGCGACGATCGACCGGGACTCGGGCCGCTCGACGGCGGCGAGGTTCGAGGAGACCAACCGACCGCTCCTCCGTCGCTCCCGGGACGTGTGATGGGCTCACTGCGTGCAGCGAGCGCCGCGGGACGATAGCCGCTCGGTGAGGCCACGTCAGCCGGACGCATCAGCCGCGATGCTCTTCGGAGAGGCGGGGACGGGAATCGAACCCGTGATCGGGGATTTGCAGTCCCCTGCCTTACCACTTGGCCACCCCGCCGGGACAGCGGTGCGGAGGGTAGCCGTGCCATCGTGAGCAGCGTCCCGGGACGGGCGCACGAGCACACCGGCGCGGATCTCAGCCGACGCGTTCCCGGCGCGCAGCGATCACGACCCACACACCCAGCACGAGCAGCAGGCCGAGCAGGACCGTCCCGATGTTGGCGCCGAGTCCCGCGACGAGCAGCATCGCGAGTGCACCTGCCGCGAGCAGGTAGTAGCCGAGCGCGATGACCGTCTTGCGCAGCAGGTCACCTTCGCGACCGATCAGCCCGACGGTGGCAGCGGCGGCGACCACGTTGTGCACGGTGACCATGTTCCCCGCCGCACCACCGACCGCCTGCGCGGCCACGACGACCGCCGGCGTCGCGCCGATCGCCTCGGCGGTCGCGAACTGGAACTGCGCGAACATGATGTTGCTGATCGTGTTCGACCCGGCGGCGAACGCACCGAGCGCACCGATCACCGGCGCGACGGCCGGCCACGCACCGCCGACCGCGGCCGACGCGCCCTCGGCGAGCGTCAGCGGCATCGATGCGAGGTCACCGCTACTGAACGCCGTCCCCGAGTTGATGAAGATGCGCACGAGGGGCACGGCGATCAGCATCGCCGGTGCGGCCTTGACGATCTGCTGTCCGGCCGTCGCCCACGAGCTGCGGATCTCCGACGCTCGCATCCCATGGATGAAGTAGCTCGCGACCACCGCGATGAGGAACATGAAGCCGGGCAGGTAGAGGAACTCGAAGCCGGCACTGACGCCCTCGTAGCCGAGGATGTCGGTCCACGTCGGGTTGACGGCGCGCAGCACGGACTGGACGCCGAGCTCCGGGATGCGGGTCAGGACGAGCACGCCGGCGAGGATCACGTACGGCGACCACGCGCGCACGGTGCCGATGGTCTGGCGGGGGGCGGCAGCGTCCGGCTCGAGGTCGCCCATCCAGGACGGTTCCCAGCAGTCGCGCGGCGCGAAGTCCCACGGTTCCTTCGGCTGCAGGAACCCGGACCGGGCGGCCGTCACCACGATCGCCATCCCGACCAGTCCTCCGAACAGGGACGGGAACTCCGGCCCGAGGAACCGGGCGGTGAGCCAGTAGGGGCCGACGAACGCCAGCCCGGCGAGGATCGCGAACGGCCAGACGGCGAGTCCTTCGCTGAAGCGACGGTTCGCACCGAAGAACTTCGTCAGCATGGCGACGATGAACAGCGGGATGAGCACGCCGACCGCGGCGTGCAGCAGCGCAGCGGTGTGGGTGACCTCGACGAGGAACGCGTCGAGGCTGCCGCCGGCGGCGATCAGGCTGTCCTCCGCGGAGGTCCCGGCGAGACCGCCGCGGACGCCGACGAGGATCGGGGTGCCCAGCGCGCCGAACGTGACCGGTGTCGATTGGATGATGAGCCCAGCCATCACGGCCGCCATCGCCGGGAACCCGAGCGCGAGCAGCAGCGGAGCGACGACGGCGGCCGGTGTGCCGAAGCCCGACGCGCCCTCGATGAACGCGCCGAACGTCCACGCGATGATGATCGCCTGGATGCGACGGTCCGGACTCACGCGCGTGAACCCGGCCCGGATCGACGACATCGCACCGGACGCGTTCAACGTCGCGAGCAGCAGGAGCGCACCGAAGACGATGTAGAGGATGTCGAGTGCGATCCCGAGGCCCTGGATGGTCGACGCGACGATCGAGAGCGGTTCGACGCCCCACACGCCCAGCGCGACACCGACGACGACGACGAAGCCGACGGCCATGGCGTTGCGGGCGGGCCAGCGCAGCCCGACCAGCAGCAGGCCGATGACCAGGATCGGCAGGAAGGCGAGCAGGCTGAGCAGGGCGAGGTTCATGATCTCCGGTCCCGTGCGCTCGAGGTCGGACTGATGGTCCGCGACGTCGCGGATCGGTCACCTCGCGATGCTCGCATCACTCCTCGGCTCCGCGCGGATCGTCGGACTCGCGCCCCTCGACCGCAGCAGCGAGTCGCTCGAACGCGGCCCGGCGCACCGGGTGCAGCGTCGCCGAGGGCAGCGCGCAGCCGGGTTCGCCGTCATGCCCGCAGTCATCCAGTCCGCAGTCGAGGCCGACGAGTTCGGGGAAGCCTGCCGCGACCCCGCGCCGATCCAGCATCCCGAGACCGAACGAGCGCACACCGGGCGTGTCGACCAACCAGCCGCCCTCCGGCAGCGGCAGCGCGAGCGACGCGACGGTGGTGTGCCGCCCTCCGCGCGGCCCGACCGCACCGGTGCGAAGGTCTGCGTCCGGCAGGAGCGTGTTGGTCAGCGACGTCTTCCCCACACCCGAGTGTCCAGTGAGCACCGTCCAACGGTCGGTGAGCAGCGCACGCAACTCGTCCATCCCGTCCCCTGTCTGAGCCGACACGCGCAGCACGTCGGCGACTGCTCCGGCGTAGGGCACGAGCGCCGCGTCGAGCTGCTGCAGCGCGGCGTCGTCGGCCAGCAGGTCGCACTTGTTGATGACGAGCACCGTCGCCAGCCCGCCCGTCGTCGCCGCGACGATGACGCGGTCGGCGAAGCGCAGCCCGGCCTCGAGGTTGTCCGCGCCGACGATGACCGCGACCGCGTCGGCGTCCGCGACCAGCACGCGCTCATGATGGTCGAGATCGTCGCCCGTGCGCACGAGCCAGCTGGACCGCTCGAGCCGCTCGACGACGCGCGACGGCTCGTCCCGCTGACCCGGTGCGATGCGGACCCGGTCACCGACGACGACGCGCCGACCCCGCATCGCTCCGCCGTAGCGCGCGTCGATGACCGCGTCCGGCCCGTCACCGTCCGGCACCACCCGGATGCGGCCGCGGTCCACGGCGACCACGCGCCCAGGACGCTGGCGTCCTCGCTCCGCGCGCGCGGCGGGCGACGCGAGCGGACGACCGCGCGGTCCGACCGCGACGTCGTCGTCCCACTCGTCCTCGAGGGCGTCCATATCGATGCTCGGCATGCCCCCATCCTGCCATCCTCTGGACCAGAACGCGGGACGCTCCTAGTATCCGGCACCTCGCGCGTCGTGGGAGACGACGCTGGGACCGATGGGGGGGGCGGACATGGCCGGGGATGGAGCGGGCGACGCGATCGAGGGACTGCTCGTCGAGGAGCGGCGTTTCCCGCCGCCAGAGGGCTTCGTCCCCTACAGCGGGATCACCGACAGCGCGCTCCATGAGGCGGCGGAACGCGACCCTGAGGCGTTCTGGGCCGACAAGGCACGTGAGCTCACCTGGATGACGCCGTTCACCGAGGTGCTGGACTGGCAGCCACCGTTCGCTCGCTGGTTCGCCGACGGCACGCTCAACGCGAGCGTGAACTGCATCGACCGCCACGTGGAGGCCGGCCATGGCGATCGCGTCGCCTTCCACTGGGAGGGCGAGCCCGGCGACACGCGGACCATCACCTACGCCGAGCTGCTCGACGACGTCTCACGCGCAGCCAACGCGCTGCTCGCGCTCGGTGTCGAGCGCGGCGATCGGGTCGCCATCTACCTCCCGATGATCCCTGAGCTCGCCGTGACGATGCTGGCCTGCGCCCGCATCGGTGCCGTGCACTCGGTCGTGTTCGGCGGCTTCAGCGCCAACGCGCTGCACGAGCGCATCGAGGACTCCGCCTGCCGGGTGCTCGTCACTGCTGACGCCGCGCACCGACGCGGCTCGACGTTCCCGCTGAAGCAGCAGGCCGACGAGGCGGTGGAGCACTCCGCATCGATCGAGCATGTCCTGGTCGTACGCCGGACCGGCGAGGACATCACGATGCGCGACGGGCGCGACCACTGGTGGCACGATCTGGTGCCGGCACAGTCGGCGGCGTGCCCGCCCGCGGAGATGGGCGCGGAGGACCTGCTGTTCCTGCTCTACACCTCCGGTACCACCGGACGACCCAAGGGGATCATGCACTCGACCGGCGGCTACCTGACCCAGGCCTCGTTCACCCACCGCTCGGTGTTCGACCTCGATGCGGAGCACGACGTCTACTGGTGCGCGGCCGACATCGGCTGGGTCACCGGGCACACGTACATCGTCTACGGGCCGCTGGCGAACGGCGCGACGTCGGTCATGTTCGAGGGCACCCCGAACTTCCCGCGCGAGGACCGCTTCTGGGAGATCGTCGCGCGCTACGGCGTCACGCAGCTCTACACGGCGCCGACGGCGATCCGCGCGTTCATGAAGTGGGGTCGCGAGCACCCCGACGGGCACGACCTGTCAAGCCTGCGCGTGCTCGGCAGCGTCGGCGAGCCGATCAACCCCGAGGCATGGATGTGGTACCGCGACGTCATCGGCGGCGGTCGGACGCCGGTCGTCGACACATGGTGGCAGACGGAGACGGGCGCGATGATGATCGCGCCGCTACCTGGAGCGACGACCACCAAGCCCGGTTCGGCGACGTTCCCGCTGCCCGGGATCTCCGCGACGATCGTCGACGACCGTGGCGAGGAGGTCGGCGTCCCCGGAGGCGGCTATCTGGTGATCGACCGGCCGTGGCCAGCGATGCTGCGCGGGCTCTGGGGTGACGAGGCCCGCTACCGCGACACGTACTGGTCACGTTTCGACGGCCTCTACTTCGCCGGTGACGGCGCGAAGCGTGACGCGGACGGCTGCTTCTGGCTGCTCGGGCGCGTCGATGACGTCATGAACGTGTCCGGGCACCGGCTGTCCACCACCGAGGTCGAGTCGGCGCTGGTGAGCCACCCGTCCGTCGCCGAGGCGGCCGTGATCGGCCGCGCCGACGCGATCACCGGGCAGGCGATCGCCGCGTTCGTGACGCCGCGGGCCGGGTTCGTGGGTGACGAGCGACTGGCTGCAGAGCTGCGCGAGCACGTCGCGCGCATGATCTCACCGATCGCGAAGCCTGCTTCGCTGCTGTTCACCGCTGACCTGCCGAAGACGCGGTCGGGCAAGATCATGCGCAGGCTGCTCCGAGACATCGCTGAGGACCAGCAGCTGGGTGACACGACCACGCTCGCAGACGCCGACGTGGTCGACGCCATCAAGTCGCGCTACCTCACTGGCGGGAGCGGCGGCGTGGGCAGCGACGACGCGTGACGTTCGAGCGTCGGGACGCCCAGCCGATCGGACCCTCGACGTCCCTATGACGTCAACGGGACTCGCGATGACGTGGGGCGAGCGCCGCTGCGGGCATCTGTATCCTCCCCTCCGGGAGACCGCGCTACCCCCCGACGGACGGTGTGGACGGTCCGGGAGATGCAGGCCGGCGGTCGGACCGCGGGCGGCATCGAGTACGACGAGACCGGTACCTGACCGCACTTCCAGCGAGCACTCCGGCGAGGGGGGGACATGGCGAGCGCCGAGGCGTCCCTCCTCCCTGTGCTCGTCCTGCTCGCCCCTGTGGCGACCGCGCTCGCGGTCGTCGCCCTCCGCCGACGCGCGGACGTTCGCGATGCCGCACTCGTGGTGGGGGCCGTCGTCACGTTCCTGCTCGTGGCCTCACTCGTCCCGGCGGTCCTCGCCGGGGAAGCGCCGACCACCGAGCTCGTCGAGCTGCTGCCCGGGGCCTCGCTGACGCTGCGCATGGACGGCATGGCGCTCGTGTTCGCGCTGCTCGCCGCCTTCCTGTGGGTGCTCGCGAGCCCGTACGCGATCGGTTACCTGCGCGGTGACGACGCGAAGAACCAGACGCGCTTCATGGCGTTCTACGCGCTGTGCCTCTCGACCGCGTTCGGCGTCGCGATGGCCGCCGACCTCCTCACCTTCTTCGTCTTCTACGAGCTGCTCACCGTCGCCACCTACCCGCTGGTCACCCACAAGGGGGACGCGAAGGCGATCGCTGCCGGCCGGCGCTACCTCGGCTACCTGATCAGCGGCGGCGCGCTCGTCCTGCTCGGCACCACGATCGTCTACCAGCAGACCGGCGAGCTCGCCTTCCGGGCCGGCGGGTTCGTCGGTGACGCGATGTCGGGCACGCTCGTCGCGGTCGCGTTCCTGCTGTTCGCCGTCGGCTTCGGCACCAAGGCCGGCCTCATGCCGCTGCACGCATGGCTGCCGTCGGCCATGGTCGCCCCGACGCCGGTCAGCGCGCTGCTGCACGCAGTCGCGGTCGTCAAGGCCGGCGTGTTCGCCTTCGGTCGGCTCATCGGGTTCGTGTTCGGACCGGACGTGCTGGCCGGCGTCGGCATCCACCACGTCCTGTCCGCGGTCGCGGCGACGACCATCGTCGTCGCGTCGTTCATCGCGCTGCGCCAGGACCATCTCAAGCGTCGCCTCGCGTACTCCACGATCGCCCACCTCGCCTACATCGTGCTCGGGTTCTCACTGCTGTCGCAGACCGCGTTCGAGGGCTCCCTGCTGCACATCGTGAACCACGGGGCGCTGAAGATCACGCTGTTCTTCGCCGCCGGCGCGCTGCACGTCCACCTGCATCTCGACCACGTCAGCGAGCTCGACGGGGTCGGACGCCGCATGCCGCTCACGATGGGTGCGTTCGCGTTCGCATCGCTCGGCCTCGCGGGGCTGCCGCTGATGGGCGGGTTCCTGTCGAAGTGGCACCTGGTGCTGGGTGCCTACGAGGGTGGATCGACCTGGGCGGCGCTCGTCATGACGGGCGCGGGGCTTCTCACGGCCGGTTACCTGTTCCCCATCGTGCACCGGGCGTTCTTCCGCGCCGCCCCCGACCGCGCGCACGTGCACACGCACGTTGGCCACGATGACGGCATCGATGACCACGGCACCTCCCACGAGGGCACGCACGCTGCGGACACCGCGCATGCGGCGGTCGCCGCTCCGGGCGGCTGGCGCGATGCGGATCCGCGCATGGTCGTCCCGCTCGTCGTGACGGCGGGGCTCGGCCTCGCGCTCGGTCTGGGTGACCTGTTCGGCGTGTACGCGCTCGCCGACCTCGTCGCAACCGCGGTGTTCGGGGGTGCGGGATGAACCGTCGCGCCCTGACCGTCACCGCCGTGCTGTTCGCGCTCGGCATCGGTGCGGACGTCGTGACCGACGCGAAGTACTTCCCCGGCTTCGCCGCCTCGATCGGCCTGTTCGGCTGCATCGTCATCGTCGTCGTGTCGAAGTGGTTCGGCAACGCGCTCTCGCGCCCCGAGGACCTCTACCCCGCCGACGTCCCGGCGGACGAGCAGGAGGACCTCCGTGGGTGAGCTGTGGCTGCACCCGGTGCTCCCCTTCGCCGTCGCGGCGGTCGTCGCGTGGTACGCGCCGCGTCGCGTCGGCGCGGTCGCCACGGTCGTCGCGCCGCTCGTGGCGTTCGTCCAGCTCGCGCAGCTCGAGACGGGCACACGCGTCCCGCTGACCTACGCCGGCTTCGAGCTCGAGGTGATCCGCGTCGACGCGCTGTCGATGCCGTTCGGCTGGGTGTTCGCGCTCGCCGCGCTGATCGCCGGCATCTACGGCCTCGCGACGATGCACGAGCGTGAGCGTGCGAGCGCCCTGACCTACGCCGGCGCAGCGATGGGCGTCGTGTTCGCCGGTGACCTGATGACGCTGTTCATCTTCTGGGAGATCAAGGCAGTCGCGTCGACGTTCGTGATCCTCCACCGTCGCGGTGGGAACTCGGCCCGCGCCGGGATGCGCTACCTGTTCGTCCACCTCGTCGGCGGCAAGCTGCTGCTCGCCGGCGTGCTGTGGAACTACGCCCGCACCGGAAGCCTCGCCTTCGAGTCGATGACCCTGGACGTCGCCACGTCGCTCATCCTCGTCGCGTTCCTGCTGTCCGCTGCCGTCCCGCCGCTGCACGCCTGGCTCGCCGACGCCTACCCTGAGGCGTCCGTCGCCGGCACCGTGTTCCTCTCCGCGTACACGACGAAGGCGGCCGTCTACGCGCTCGCGCGCGGCTTCCCCGGCACGCAGCTGCTCATCTACCTCGGTATCGCGATGGCGCTGTACGGCGTCGTCTACGCCGTGCTCGAGAACGACACGCGCCGGCTGCTCGGCTACCACATCGTCAGCCAGGTCGGATACATGGTCGCTGCGGTCGGCATCGGCACCGAGCTCGCGATCAGTGGTGCGACCGCGCACGCGTTCGCGCACATCCTCTACAAGGGCCTGCTGCTGATGGGCGCCGGAGCGGTGCTGCACGCGACCGGCAGGTCGAAGACGAGCGAACTGGGTGGCATCGCGCGCCGCATGCGCGGCGTGCTGGCCCTCTACATGGTCGGCGCCGTCTCGATCTCCTCGGTGCCGCTGTTCAGCGGGTTCGTGTCGAAGGAGCTCGTCGTCGAGGCGGCCTACCGCAGCGACCTGCTGTGGCTCGTGATCCTGCTGAAGATCGCGTCGGTCGGGACGTTCCTCAGCACCGGCCTGAAGCTGCCCCACGGCGCGTTCATCGGGCGCGAAGGTGTGGGACCCGCGACGAACGACGGCCACCGCATCACCGTCGGCCCCGTCCCCGTCTCGATGTACGTGGCGATGGGCATCGGCGCGCTCGCCAACACCGTCATCGGCCTGTACCCACGCGTCATGTACGACCTCCTGCCACACGCGGTCGACTACGCGCCCTACAGCGCGGACAAGGTGCTCGAGAAGTCGCAGATCCTCATCTTCACCGCGCTCGCGTTCTGGCTGCTGCTCGACCGCCTGCACGCGAAGGCGAAGGTCAGCCTCGACACCGACTGGCTCTACCGCGGCCTGCCGGCGCTGGTCGCCGGCCGCCGAGGCGACGGACCGGCCACGCCGGTCACGGCCGAGCAGACCCCCGCGGTCCGCAGCGGCCTGCTCGGCACGCTGGAGCGTCGCGGCGCAGCGCTGTTCGCCCCGTCCGCCCCCGTGGTCGTGCCCACCTGGACGCTCGGCGCCGTCATCCTCGTCACGTCGCTCGTCATCCTCATCGTGAGCCTCACGCCATGAACCGAATCCGACCGATCCTCCTCTTCGTCTCCCTGCTGGCCTTCTGGCTGGCCCTGTCGGGGCGGACCGATCCGCTGTTCGTCGGCATGGGCATCGCCTCCGCGCTGATCGTGACGCGCTTCGGCGTCCCGCTGCTCTCCGAGGTGCTCGGCAGGCCGGAGGACACCCCGAAGGTCGACCTGCTCCGGCTGGCGCTCTACTTCGGCTGGCTGCTCACCCGCATCCCGCCGGCGGCCGTCGACGTGGCGCTCAGCATCCTGATGCCGTCCCGCATGCCCCGCCCCGGCGTCGTCCGCTTCACGACGGGCCTGTACAGCCCGGCCGCGCGCACCCTGCTCGCGAACTCCATCACGCTGGTGCCCGGGACGATGACGCTGTCGGTCGACGGCGGCGAGTTCGTCGTCCATGCGCTCAGCCCGCGGGCGGCCGAGGGGCTCGCGAGCGCTGACGTGCAGCAGCGCATCGCCGCGATCTTCCGCATCGAGGCCGACACCCCGCCGGTGATGCGCTGGGACCCGCTGCGCCCTGAGCTGCCGGAGGAGCCGCGATGATCGATCTCGGCCTCGAAGGCCTCGACCTCTTCCTCGTCGGTGCGACGCTCGTCATCGCGCTGCTGATCGCTGGCGGCCTCCTGCGCGTGCATGCCGGACCGACGGTGTTCGACCGGCTGGTCGCCGTCTCGCTCGTGTCGGTGAACGGTGTCGCGCTGATCGCGCTGGTCGGGTTCCTGCTCGACCGTCCGGCGCTGTTCCTCGACATCGCGCTCGGCTTCGCGCTGCTCGTCTTCCTGCTGCCGCTGACCCTCGGTCGCTACTTCGAGCGCAGCGGCGAGAGGACGGACCGATGAACGCGATGACGGTCCTCTCCAACCTGCTGGTCGCCGGCGGGCTCGTGTTCATGGGCATCAGTGTGCTCGGGCTCGCCCGACTCCCTGACCTGTACGCGCGGGCGCACGGCGTGGCGAAGTCCGAGACGTTCGGGCTCCTGCTCGTCTTCGTCGGCCTGCTCGTTCGCCCGGATGTCGACGCTGGCACGGCGGTGCGTCTCGTCCTCATCCTCGTGTTCGCGCTGCTGGCCAACCCGACGGCCGTCCATGCGCTGGTGCGCGCGGCGTTCCGCTCCGGCGCACTCCCCCAGATCGGTACCGACCAGGCAGCCGCCGATGCGGCGATGCGCCAGGGCGACGGCCGTGACGAGCGGCGACGTGAGCGGCGCGGGGAGGATGCATCATGATCGTGCCCCTCGACATCGCGCTCCTGCTCATCCTCATCGTGACGGCGGTGCTGTCGCTCATCGTGCGCGACCTGCTGGCGGCCATCGCGCTGCTGTCGATCTACAGCCTGTTCACCGCGCTGCTGTTCACCGGCCTCCAGGCCGTCGACGTCGCGCTCGTCGAGGCCGCGCTCGGTGCCGGACTCACCGGCGTCCTGCTGATCGCCGCCATCCTCCTGACGACCCGCCGTGCCGAGCAGCGACCCCACCCGCGCGCCCGTGTGCTCATCCCGATCGCGGTCGGTGGCTTCGTGGTCGTCATGCTGTTCGCGAGCACGGGCCTGCCCGACCGCGGCGACCCGGACGCGCCCGCCCAGCGCGGCGTCTCCACCGCCTACCTCGAGGGTTCGCTGGCGCAGACCAACACGCCCAACGTCGTCACCGCCATCCTCGCCGACTACCGCTCGATGGACACGCTGGGCGAGACGCTGGTCATCCTGACGGCCGCACTGTCGGCGACGCTGATCCTCGCGCGCCGCTTCGACCATCCGGAGATCGACAGCGGTCCGGAGTACGGCACAGCCGCAGCGGGCCCGGACCCGGATACGGAACCGCAGCCCGACGGGGAGGACGGACGATGATCGGCGCTTACCCCACCGTCGTCGTGCGCGTCATCTCGGCGCTGCTCAGCCCCTTCATCGCGATGTTCGGCCTCTACGTGATCGCGCACGGCCACTACGGGCCTGGCGGCGGGTTCGCCGGCGGCGTGTTCGTCGCGGTCGGCGCCATCCTGCCGAGGCTCACGCTGCCCGAGCACGTCGCCTACCGGCTCATCCCCACGACCGTCGGGCCGGTCGCCGGCGCGATCGGCATGCTCGGCTTCCTCGCGGTCGGGCTCGCACCGCTCGCGTTCGGGGGCTCGTTCCTCGACTACGGCGTGCTCGCGTTCGGGGGCATGGAGCTCGCCCGCGCGCGCTACCTCGGCATCCTCATCGTCGAGGTCGCCGTCGGGCTCGCCGTGTTCGGCGCGATGATCCTGCTGTTCGACGTGCTCACCGGACGGGCGCAGTCGCCGGCACCGAGCCGCCGGCCCACCGCACCGTCCCTGCCGGGGCCGGAGGGCCGGCCATGATGGAGCTCGCGCTGGACCGCTACTTCTACCTGCTCGTGCTGACGCTGCTCGCGATCGGGCTGTACGGGGTGCTCGCCCGCGACAACCTCGTGAAGAAGGTCATCGGACTGACGATCTTCTCGACGGCGATCTACCTGTTCTTCATCGAGGGCAGCGTCCAGACCGGCGGCACCCTGCCGATCATCGACGGTCGTGGCAGCGACCCGTCGCTGTACGTCGACCCGCTCCCCCACCTGCTCATCCTCACGGCGATCGTCGTCGGTGTGGGCGTCACCGGGGTCGCGCTCGCCCTCATCGTGCGCCTCTACCGCCGCTTCGGCTCGCTCAGCGAGATGGAGATCGCCCGCCAGCTCGATGAGGAAGCGGGTGGCGCAGCATGACGACCCCGGCCCTGCTCCCCATCCTCCCGCTGCTGCCGCTGCTCATCGGCGCGGTCGTCGCACTGCTCATGGCGCTGTGGAGTCCCGCCGGCGCTCGGGTCGTCGCGGTCGTCGCGACCGCGAGCGCGCTCGTCGCCTCGCTGACCGGTCTGCTGCGGGTCGTCGCTGACGGCCCGTTGCGCCACGAGCTCGGTGGCTGGCCGCCCCCGATCGGCATCGAGTACGTGCTCGACCCGCTGAGCGCGTTCATGGCGTCCACGATCGCGCTCGTCGGCCTGCTCATCGTCATCTACCCGCCGGCCACGGCGTTCGGCTCCGACCCGGTTCGCGGCCAGCCGCTGCATGCGCTCATCCTGCTCCTCCTGACCGGCCTGATGGGCGTCGTCCTCTCGGGAGACCTGTTCCACCTGTTCGTGTTCATCGAGATCTACGCCCTCGCGACCTACCCGCTGGTCGCGCTGGGCGGCGACCGCGGGGTGCTCGCTGCGCTGCGCTACCTGCTGCTCGGCACCATCGGCAGCGGGCTCTACCTGCTGGGCGTCGGCTTCGTGTACTTCTCGACGGGGACGCTCAACATGGCGGACGCGTCGCTGGCACTCGCCGGCCTGTCGGACAACCCGGCGACGCTCGGTGCGCTCGCGCTGATCGTGATCGGCCTCGCGCTGAAGATGGCGCTGTTCCCGCTGCACGTCTGGCTGCCCGACGCGCACTCCTCCGCCCCGCCGGGCGTCGCGGCGCTGCTGGCCGCCGTGCAGGTCAAGGCGGCCGCCTATGCGCTGCTCCGCATCGTCCACGACGTCTTCGGGCCCGCGTACCTCGACGGGGGCGGCATCGCGGTCACGACCGCACTGACGTGGTTCGGTGCGGCCGGCATCGTCGTCGGGTCCGTGCTCGCCATCCGCCAGACCGACATCAAGCGCATGCTCGCCTACTCGACGGTCGCGCAGCTCGGCTACATCGGCGTCGGCATCGGCCTAGGGACGCCGCTCGCGATCGTCGCTGCGCTGCTGCACGTGCTCAACCATGCGGTCATGAAGAGCGGCCTGTTCCTCGCGGTCGGCGGCATCCTCGACCGCACGCACCTGAAGACGATCGCGCGCTACACGGGGCTCGGTCGTCGCATGCCGCTCACGATGGGCGGGTTCGCGCTGCTGTCGCTCTCGATGGTCGGCATCCCGCCGCTCGCCGGGTTCTGGTCGAAGTGGTACCTGATCGTCGCGACGCTCGAGGACGGCGTGTGGCCGCTCGCGGTGATCATCGGCCTGTCCAGCCTGCTGACCGCCGTCTACTTCCTGCGCCTGTTCGAGCGCATCTTCGTCCTGCCGCCCGATGAGCCGGTCGTCGCCGAGGCCACCGAGCCGCAGGCCGGGATCGTCGTCCCCGTGCTCGTGCTCGCCGCGCTCGTGATCGTGATCGGGCTCGGGCAGGGCGTGCTCGTGCGCGAGGTGCTGCTCCCGTTCGCCACGGGCCTCGTCGGCTGACGAGCCTGATCTGCGCTCGGGTCGACTCGGCTCAGGCGAAGCGGGCGTGGTCGGGGAACAGCTCGCGCAGCGTCGGGTTGGTCCGATCGGCCTCGCTGAGCACCGGATCGGTGACCGGCCAGTCGACGCCCAGGTCGGGATCGTCCCACGCGACCGACGGCTTGGGCAGCCCGGGCCGGAACTCGTCGGTGACGTCGTAGAGGTAGTCGGTGTCCTCGAGGGTGAGGAACGAGTTCGCGAGCCCCTCGGACACGTACAGGCGGATGCGCTCCCCCGGGGCGTCCCCGAGCGTGAACGTCGCGACCTCGCCGAACGTCGCGCTCTCGGGACGGATGTCAGCGATCGCGCAGAACGCCCGACCGCGGACCACGTACACGAGCTTGTCCCACGGCTCGGCGTGGAAGCCGCGCAGCACGCCGGGACCTGAGCGCGAGTGGTTGCCCTGCCGGAACGTCGGGGCTGCGCCCAGCGCGTCCTCCAGCTCGCTGCGCTGGTAGGTCTGACGGAAGAAGCCGCGCTCATCGCCGTGAGTGTCCCACCGCACGACGTACAGCCCGTCGATCGCCGTCCGTTCGACCGTCACACCACGCTCCTCCGACGCGCGGGACGCTAGCCGAGCGTGTCCACACCACCGGCGACGGCTGCTCGTGGCGATGTTCGCCCTCGCCTACGGTTCGCCTCCACACGTCCGGCGTCCCGCGTCAGCATGCTGCCCCCGCAGCCGCACCCCTGGAGCATCGTGGCCGAGTACAGCGCGAAGAACATCAGCGTCCTCAAGGGCCTCGAGGGCGTGCGCAAGCGTCCCGCGATGTACATCGGGTCGACCGACCGGCGCGGGCTGCACCATCTCGTGTGGGAGGTCGTCGACAACGCGGTCGACGAGCATCTCGCCGGCCATGCGCAGCGCATCACCGTCCGCATCCTCGACGACGGCGGCATCGAGGTCACCGACGACGGCCGCGGCATCCCCATCGACCTGCATCCGACGGAGAAGCGCCCGGCGGTCGAGGTCGCGCTGACCACCCTGCATGCCGGCGGCAAGTTCGACCGCCAGTCCTACGCCGTCTCCGGCGGCCTCCACGGCGTCGGCGTGTCCGTCGTCAACGCCCTGTCGAACCGCACCGAGGTCGAGGTCACGCGCGACGGGGGCCGTCACGCGATGGCGTTCGCGCGGGGCCGCACGAAGGACAAGCTCAAGAAGCTGCCGGGCAAGCGCGCCGGCAGCGGGACGCTCGTGCGGTTCTGGCCGGACGACTCGATCTTCGAGACGACCGACTTCGACCACGACACGATCGCGCAGCGCCTGCACGAGACGGCGCTGCTCAACGCCGGCCTGTCGCTCACGCTGATCGACGACCGTGACGGCCGCAGCGTCACCTACC
>LFIK01000249.1_pt1 | contig 39361 bp, 37 predicted proteins | sample 643401 | NCBI WGS metagenome assembly LFIK01 (sample SAMN03777447, study PRJNA286221) | soda lake metagenome | biome: soda lake; feature: Kulunda steppe; material: water; isolation source: sample T5-Br brine of Lake Tanatar-5 | place: Russia: Kulunda steppe | collected 2010-07
CCGAGAGCCTGTATTTACAGGTGGGCGCCAGATAACGAGGCCAGGACCCCGCCAGAGCCAGCTCCCTCGGAAATGCTTATCGGCCACTGGAAAAGGACCGCACACGCGAAGAGCAGAACCCGCCTGCTGTCTAGGTAGGCCGGCGCGAGGTGTCGCGCAAGGCTTGTGTTTGTTTCTTGTTTGTTCATACTCGATCCATGCGCGATCCTGTCCAGCTGCAACCCGGCCAGCGCCTCGCCCGCGGGGTGTGCCGGCATCTGACCGCGCGCGGGCTGGCGTGCCTGACCGAATTCACGCCTGCGCGCGGACTGCGCGTGGATGTGATCGCGCTGGGCAAGCGGGGCGAGGTCTGGATCGTCGAGTGCAAGTCCAGCCGCGCCGATCTGCGCGCCGACCGCAAATGGCAGGGCTATCTGGAGTGGTGCGACCGCTACTTCTGGGCCGTCCCGCCCGATTTCGATGCCGATCTGCTGCCCGAGGGGTGCGGGATCCTGCACGCCGACGATTTCGGCGCCGAGGTCGCGCTGATGGCGCCCGAACACCCCCTGCCCCCGGCGCGCCGCAAGGCGCTCACGCGCGCCTTCGCACAGGCGGCGGCGTGGCGGTGGCAGGCGCTGGCCGATCCGGGCAGCGTCGCCGGGGGCTGAGTGCGGCTCAGTCCAGCGGCGCGCTTGCCAGCTCTGCGGCGACGTCGTCATCCACCGGGGTGGCGAAGCTTTCGACGATGAAGCCCAGCGTCAGATACATGCCCACGGTGGCGATCAGGTCGAGCACAGCCTTCGGGCCGCCCACCGCCTGCGCCTGCGCGTCGGTCAGCTTGTGGTGATCGACCAACGCATCGACCGCGCGGGCAAGCGCGGCGTCGGACGCCGCCATCGCCTCCGGGTCGCCGCGCAGGGTGCGGATGCGGGCATCGCTCAGCCCCGCGCGACGGCCGCGCACCACATGATGCGCCCATTCGTAGGCGCTGCCCAGCCGGTGCGCGAGGCGCAGGATCACCACCTCGGCCCGTTCGGGGCCCAGCGCAGTGTTCTGGACCACATGCCCGCGCAGCCCCGCAAAGGCGCTCAGCAGGTCGGGGTGGTGCGCCATCACACGGTAGACGTTGAGCCGCCCGGCGAAGCCCGCGCGCAGGTCATCAACCGCCTCGGGCCAGTCGGCATCACGGAGCGGGTCCATCCGCTCAGCCCTGCGCCAGCGCGGCATCGACCGCCTCGGCCAGGCGTCCGACGATCTCGGCCACATCGGCCTGGGACACTATGAAAGGCGGCGCGAGCAGCACATGGTCGCCGCGCACCCCGTCGATGGTCCCGCCCATCGGGTAGACCATCAGCCCGCGCGCCATCGCCGCCGCCTTGATCTTCGCGTGCAGCTTGCGCGCGGGGTCGAAGGGCGCCCTGGTCTCGCGGTCGGCGACCAGCTCGATCGCCTGAAACAGCCCCCGGCCGCGGATGTCGCCCACATGCGGGTGCACGCCGAAAGCGTCGGTCAGCGTGGCGCGCAGATCCGCACCGCGCGCGCGGACATTGGCCAGCAGGTCGTCGCGCGCGATCACCTGCTGCACCGCCAGCGCGGCGGCGGCGGCGGTCGGGTGCGCCATGTAGGTGTGCCCGTGCTGAAAGAACCCGCTGCCGCCGGCGAAGGCGTCAAAGATGCGCCGCGCCAGCAGCACCGCGCCGATGGGCTGGTAGCCCCCGCCCAGCCCCTTGGCGATGGTCATCAGATCCGGCGCGATGCCCTCGGCCTCGCAGGCGTGCAGCGTGCCGGTGCGGCCCATGCCGCACATCACCTCGTCCAGGATCAGCAGCACGCCGTAACGGTCGCAGATCGCGCGGATGCGCTTGAAATAGTCGGCCACGGGCGGCACGGCGCCGGCGGTCGCGCCGACCACGGGCTCGGCCACGAAGGCCGCCACGCTGTCGGGGCCTAGTTCGAGGATCTTCTCCTCCAGCTCGCCGGCGGCGCGGGCAGCGTAGTCGGCATCGCTCTCGCCGTCGCGCTGCTCGCGGTAGGCAAAGCACGGCGCGATGTGATGCGCCTGCATCAGCAGCGGCTTGAACTGCGCGCGGCGCCATTCGTTGCCACCGGCGGCCAGCGCGCCCAGCGTGTTGCCGTGATAGCTCTGGCGCCGGGCGATGACGTGGCGCCGCTGCGGCTCGCCGATTTCGGTGAAATACTGGCGCGCCATCTTCAGCGCGGCCTCCACCGCCTCGGACCCGCCCGAGACGAGGTAGACATGGCTGATCCCCTCGGGCGCGTCGGCCACCAGCCGGTCGGCCAGCGCCTCGGCCACGTCCGAGGTGAAGAACCCCGAATGCGCATAGGCGAGCCGGTCGACCTGCGCATGGATGGCATCGATCACGTCGCGGTGGCCGTGACCCAGGCACGACACCGCCGCCCCGCCCGAGGCGTCGATGTAGCTGCGCCCCTCGGCGTCGGTGAACCGGATGCCCTGTGCGGCGGTGGCGACAGGCAGATCGGCGTGGATGTTGCGGTGCAGAAGATGCGTCATGTCAGGGCCTTGTCAGCTGAGATAGGTGTCGAACGCATCAAGATGCGCATCGAATTGGGCCAGCGCGTCCAGCGCGGCCTCGGGGCGGGCGCGGGCGACCAGTGCGCCCAGCGTTTCGGCCACCGCGAAGGCCGGGGTCATGGCATGCAGCGCGCCCGCCCCGGCGGCGCCGACCACCAGCGCGCTGTCTTCGGGGCGCAGCACGGGCGCGACCACGCTGTCGGTGATCGCCAGCACATGCACGCCGCGGTCGCGGGCCAGCCGCGCGGCCTGCACGGCGGTCCGGGCGTATGGGTCCATCGCCACCACGGCCAGCACATCACGCGGCCCTGCGCGGCGCAGCGCATCGGGGCCGGTGCCGCCGGGCGCATCGAGCAGCCGGCTGTCATGCCCGGCGAGTTCGAGCAGGTAATGCAGATGCCACGCCACGGCATGCGCCGAACGCAGCCCCAGGCAATAGACGCGCTGCGCGCCGATCAGCCGCTGTGCGGCAGCGGTCAGCGGGCCGGGATCGGCGGCAAGAGTTGCAAGCGCGCGCGCCTGCGTGGCCAGCACCTCGGCCGCCGGGGCGCCGGCCCCCTGCCCCGTCGCGAGGCTGCGCTCGGCCGCGACGCTGAGCCCGGCGCGCCGGCCGCGCAGCGCTTCGGCGTGGCGTGCGCGCAACGCCTCGTAGCCATCCAGCCCGAACGCCCGCGCCAGCCGCGTCATGGTGGCCGGCTGCACGCCGGCACGGCGCGCCTGTTCGCGCATGCTCAGAAGCGCCACATCGGCGGGGTTGTCCAGCACCCAGCGCGCGGCCTTGCGCAATTGCGCGGGAAGCGCGTCGAAGCCGTCGGCCATGCGGGTGATCACCGTGTCGTTCATATCCGCTGCGTAGCACGGCAGCGCGCGAAATGCAACATATGTATGATTTTGCCATCATATGAAACACATGTGTTTTTGCCGGGCGGCGGCGCAGCCTTGTTGCGCGCAAGACGGCTGATTGGTAACAAAACACGACCAATTCCCCGCTTCAGGATGCCGCCATGCCCGTGATCGCCGAAATCGAGGACCTCCGCAGGCTCTACCAGCGGCGCACGCCGCGGATGTTCTACGACTACGCCGAAAGCGGGTCCTGGAGCGAACAGACGTTCCGCGACAACACCACCGATTTCGCGCATCTGCGGCTGCGCCAGCGGGTGGCGAAGGACATGTCCAACCGCTCGGTGCGCTCGACCATGATCGGCGAGGATGTGGCCATGCCGGTGGCGCTGGCGCCGGTGGGGCTGACCGGCATGCAATGCGCCGATGGCGAGATCAAGGCCGCCCGCGCGGCCGAGAAATTCGGCGTGCCCTTCACGCTGTCCACGCTGTCGATCTGCTCGATCGAGGATGTGGCCGAGCACACCTCGCGCCCGTTCTGGTTCCAGGTCTACACGCTGAAGGACGAGGAGTTCATGCGCCGCCTGTTCGACCGGGCGCGCGCGGCGCAGTGTTCGGCGATCGTGATCACGCTGGATCTGCAGCTTCTGGGCCAGCGTCACAAGGACCTGCGCAACGGGCTCTCGGCGCCGCCCAAGCTGACGCTGAAATCCGTGGCCGACATGATGACCAAGCTCCGCTGGGGGCTGGGGATGCTGGGCACGAAGCGACGCTTCTTCGGCAACGTGGTGGGCCATGCGAAGGGCGTGACCGACCCCGCATCGCTGTCGGCCTGGACGGCCGAGGCCTTCGACGAAACGCTCGACTGGAAGCGCGTGGCGCAGTTTCGGGACATGTGGGGCGGCAAGCTGATCATCAAGGGCATCCTGGACGTCGAGGACGCGCTCGCCGCCGCCGATCTGGGCGTGGACGCGATCGTGGTGTCCAACCACGGCGGCCGCCAACTGGACGGGGCGATGTCGTCGATCCGGATGCTGCCGCAGATCGTCGACGCCGTCGGCGACCGGGTCGAGGTCCACATGGACAGCGGCATCCGCTCGGGGCAGGACGTGCTCAAGGCGCTCAGCCTCGGCGCGCGCGGGACGTATATCGGGCGCGCCTTCACCTACGGGCTGGGCGCGATGGGCGAGGCCGGCGTCACCCGCGCGCTCGAGATCATCCGCAAGGAACTTGACACCACCATGGGGCTGTGCGGCGAGCGCGACGTGCATGATCTGGGGCCCGACAACCTGATCATCCCGCAGGGGTTCGACGACCCGACGGTGCGGCTGTAGGAGGCGGCACGACGCCACGCTGCAAGCGTCCCGGCCCGCGCGAGGCGTCGCGCCCCGGACCTGACAGGCGATGCCGGCCCGATTCCCACTTGCCCGCGCGCCGGATCTGACCTAAGGCGCAGGCTTCGCGCGGTCATGCACCCTTGGAGGATGGCCGCTGTTGCAAGATATGGAGAGTCCAATGGCTGGTGAGATCCCGGATCTGATCGCCGAGGCACGCACGGGGACAGGCAAGGGGGCCGCCCGGCAAGCTCGTCGTGAGCACAAGGTGCCCGGTATCGTCTATGGCGGCGGCGTCGACCCGCAGCCGATCAACTTCAACTACCACTACCTGATCAAGCATCTGAAGGCAGGGCGCTTCCTGTCGACGCTGTTCAACCTCAAGGTCGACGGCGCGGACGACGTGCGCGTGATCTGCCGCGCCGTGCAGCGCGATGTGGTCAAGGGCCTGCCCACGCATGTGGACCTGATGCGCCTGCGCCGCACCAGCCGCATCAACCTGTTCATCAACGTGGACTTCATCAACCACGAGAAATGCACGGGCCTGAAGCGCGGCGGCACGCTGACCGTTGTGCGCCCCGAGGTCGAGTTGAACGTGCTGGCCAGCGACATCCCTGAAAAGATCACCGTCGATCTTGAGGGCAAGATGATCGGCGACACGATCACCATCTCGCAGGTCACGCTGCCCGAGGGCGTGAAGCCGGTGATCGAGCGTGATTTCGTGATCGCCAACATCATCGCGCCGCGCAGCGTCACCGCCGATGCCGGCGACGACGAGGACGACACCGCCGAGGCCGCCACCGAAGAGTGAGCCGCCTCAGGGCCGGACGCGAAACCGGGGCCTGTGCTGGCCCCGGTTTTTTCATGCGCCGATGGTCTGGACCGCGTCGAACAGCTCCAGCTCGGGCGGGCCGAGGTAGATGTCCTTGTGCGACCCTGCGCCCTTGTGCGCCTCGCGGAACGCCTCGGATCGTGTCCAGGCCTCGAACGCGGCGCGGTCATCCCAGAGCGTGTGCGACAGATAGACGGTGTGATCGTCGTGCTCGGGGCCGCGGAACAGGGTGAACCGCTTGAAGCCCGCGACCTGCGGCAGATGCGTCTCGCGGCCCGTCCAGATCGCTTCGAACGCCGCTTCCTGCCCGCGTTTGACGCGAAACCGGTTGATGGTCAGATACATGGTGCCTCCACTCGCTGGCCTTGGCCGCAGAATTGAGGCATCACGAGGCAGGGTCAAGCAACGCCGCAATCAAGACCGAGGTGACACATGCAGCTGTTCGTGGGCCTGGGCAATCCGGGCGCGCAATATGCGGGGAACCGCCACAATATCGGGTTCATGGCGCTCGACCGGATCGCGGCCGATCACGGCTTCGGGCCGTGGCGGAGCAAGTTTCAGGGCCAGATCGCCGAAGGGCGGCTGGGCGGCGACAAGGTGCTGCTGCTCAAGCCCGAGACCTTCATGAACCGCTCGGGCCAGTCGGTGGGCGAGGCGATGCGCTTCTACAAGCTCGACCCCGGCGCGGTGACGGTGTTTCATGACGAGCTCGACCTTGCCCCCGGCAAGGTGCGTGTCAAGCGCGGCGGCGGGCACGCAGGGCATAACGGGCTGCGCTCGCTCCACGGGCATATCGGCGAGGCCTACGCCCGCGTGCGGCTGGGCATCGGGCATCCCGGCGACAAGCGGCTGGTCAGCGCCTATGTGCTGCGCGACTTCCCCAAGGCCGAGGTTGAAGGCTGGGTCGACGACCTGCTGCGCGGGCTTTCGGACGGTGCCCCGGCGCTGGCGGCTGGCGATGCGGGCGCGTTTTCCAATGCCGTGGCGCTGCGCACGGTGCCGCCGCGCAAGCGCGTCGAAGCCCCGGCCCCCAAACCTGCCCCCAAACCCGCCCCGCCCGCAGCCGAGGCGCCGCCCGAGACCCGAACCCCGCTCCAGCGCCTCATGGACAAGTTTCGCTGAGTGCACGCGCCCCTTGTGAGGCAGCGCGCATAGGTGCTAGCTGTGACGGATACGCAATGCGAGACCCCATGCTGATCGGAATCCTCCAGACCGGCCAGGCGCCCGCCGAGATGCGGGACACGCCGGGCGACTACCCGGCGCTGTTCGAAAAGCTGCTTGCCGATCACGGCTTGCGCTTTCGCACCTGGCATGTCGAGGCGATGGAGTTCCCCGACAGCGTGCACGACGCGGATGGCTGGCTGATTACCGGCTCGCGCCACGGGGTCTATGAGGATCACGCGTTCATTGCCCCGCTCGAAGCCTTCATCCGTGACGCACTGGCCGCGCGCGTGCCGGTGGCGGGCATCTGCTTCGGCCATCAGGTGATGGCCACCGCCATGGGCGGGCGGGTCGAAAAGTTCGCCGGCGGCTGGGCGGTGGGCGCGCAGGACTACGACCTCGAAGGCCGGCGGCTGCGGCTCAACGCATGGCATCAGGATCAGGTGACAACCCCGCCGCCCGGCGCGCAGGTGATCGCGCAGAATGATTTCTGCCGCTATGCCGGGTTCGCCTATGGCGATCACGGCTGGTCGATCCAGCCGCACCCCGAATTCGAGGACGACTTCGTGAAGGGCCTGATGGAGTTGCGCGCCCCCGGTGTGGTCCCCGACGACCGGCTGGCCGCCGCCCGGGCGCGGCTGGGCACGCCGCTTGATCAGGCGCCGGTCGCCGCGCGTATCGCCGATTTCTTCCGCCGCGCGCGTGCCCGCGCCGCCTGAGCAGGACCCGCCCATGGCCCACTGGACCGACCAGATCCCCGACGCCGCGCGCGACTACATCGCCGGCCGCCGCCCCGACGAGGTCGAGTGCATCATCCCCGATCTGGCCGGCGTGGCGCGCGGCAAGGCGATGCCCGCGTCCAAATTCGCCCGGCAGGAGAAGTTCTATCTCCCCGATTCGATCTTCTTCCAGACCATCACCGGCGACTGGGCCGAGGTGCCGGACACCGTCTACACCGAGCCCGACATGATCCTGATGCCGGATTTCAGCACCACCAGCGCCGCACCGTGGACCCAGGACATCACGCTGCAGGTGATCCATGACGCCTATGATCCACAAGGCGCGCCGGTGCCGATCTCGCCGCGCAACGTGCTCAAGCGCGTGATCGGGTTCTACCGCGCGAAAGGCTGGCAGCCGGTCGTGGCCCCCGAGATGGAGTTCTACCTTGTCGCGCGCAACCCGGACCCGGCGAAGCCGATCACCCCGCCCATGGGGCGCTCGGGGCGCCCGGCGGCGGGGCGGCAGGCGTATTCGCTCTCGGCGGTGGACGAATACGGCCCCGTGATCGACGATATCTACGACTTCGCCGAGGCGCAGGGCCTGGAAATCGACGGCATCCTGCAGGAAGGCGGCGCCGGGCAGATCGAGATCAATCTCAACCACGGCGACCCGGTGCAGCTGGCCGACGAGGTATTCTATTTCAAGCGCCTGATCCGCGAGGCCGCGCTGCGCCATGACTGCTTCGCCACCTTCATGGCCAAACCGATCGAGGGCGAGCCCGGAAGCGCGATGCATGTCCACCAGTCGGTGATCGACATCGCCACGGGGGCCAACATCTTCTCCACGCCCTCGGGCGAGAGCACGCCGGAGTTCTATCACGCCATCGGCGGGCTGCAGAAATACCTGCCCGCGGTGATCGCCATCCTGGCGCCCTATGTGAACAGCTACCGCCGCTACGTCCCGGATTTCGCGGCGCCGATCAATCTGGAATGGGGCCGCGACAACCGCACCACGGGCATCCGCGTGCCGGTCTCCAGCCCTGCCTCGCGCCGGGTGGAAAACCGGCTGGCGGGGATGGACTGCAACCCGTATCTCGGGATCGCGGCGACGCTGGCGTGCAGCTATCTGGGCATCACCGAGCGGGTCGATCCGCGCGCGCAATACACCGGCGACGCCTATGTGGCCGAGGATGAACTGCCCCTGACGCTGGGCGATGCGCTTGACCTGCTCGAGGAGTGCGCGCCCATGCGCGAGCTTCTGGGCCGGCGGTTCTGCACCGTTTATGAATCCGTCAAGCGTCTGGAATACAAGGAGTTCCTGCAGGTGATCAGCCCCTGGGAACGCGAACACCTGCTGCTGAACGTATGAACCTGCTGTTCGCCAACGACCGCGCCGGCGCGTATCCCCCCAGCTACTACGCCGCCACCGCGACCCCCCTGCCCGCGCAGCCGCCGCTTGATGGCGACCGCCGCGCGGATGTGTGCATCGTCGGCGCGGGCTACACCGGCCTGTCGGCGGCGCTGCATCTGGCGCAGCAGGGGCTGGACGTCGTGGTGCTCGAGGCGCACCGCGCGGGCTTCGGCGCCTCAGGCCGCAATGGCGGGCAGGTCGGCACCGGGCAGCGGATCGGTCAGGACGCGATCGAACGCATGGTCGGGCGCGATGACGCGCAGCGGCTTTGGCAGATGGGCCTCGATTCGGTGGCGCTGGTGCGCGCGCTGATCGACGCGCACGGGATCGATTGCGGTTTTCGCCCCGGGATCGTGCACGCCGAGTGGCAGGCCCGCGACGTGCCGCACAGCCACGCTTATGCCGCGCGCCTGCGCCGCGATTACGGCTACGACCAGATGGAACCGCTCGACCGCGACGCGCTGCGCGCCATCGTCGGCAGTGACGCGTATCACGGCGGCGTGATCGACCACGGCTCGGGGCATCTGCACCCGCTGCGCTTTGCGCTGGGGCTGGCGCGCGCGGCGCTGGACGCGGGCGCGGTGCTGCATGAGCGGACGCTGGTCACGGCCATCCATCCCGGCGCGCAGCCGCGGGTGGAAACCGAAACCGGCTCCGTCACCGCCGATCACGTGATCCTGGCTGCAAACGGCTATCTGGGCGCGCTCGACGGGCATGTGGCCGCACGGGTGATGCCGATCAACAACTTCATCGTCGCCACCGAACCGCTGGGCGCGCGCCGCGATGCGGTGCTGGCGCGCGATGTGGCGGTCGCCGACAGCAAGTTCGTGATCAACTATTTCCGCCTGTCTCAGGATGGCCGGCTGCTGTTCGGCGGCGGCGAGAGCTACGGCTACCGCTTCCCCGACATCATCGCCACCGTCCGCAAGCCCATGCTCGAGGTCTTTCCGCATCTGCACGACGCGCGGATCGACTACGCCTGGGGCGGCACGCTCGCGATCACGCGCACCCGCCTGCCCTGTTTCGCACGGCCCGCGCCGGGGGTGTGGTCGGCTTCGGGGTATTCGGGGCACGGGGTGGCGCTGGGCACGCTTGCCGGCCGCGTGCTGGCCGAAGCGATCGGCGGCGACGCCGACCGCTTCGAGTTGATGGCGCGGGTGCCGCTGCCGCGCTTTCCGGGCGGGGCGGCGCTGCGCGCGCCGCTGCTGGCGCTGGCGATGACGTGGTTTTCGCTGCGCGACCGGCTGGGGCTCTGAGCGCGCGGGATCACCCTTCGGCGGCGATCCCGGCGGCCTCGGCCCCCGCGAGCGCGGCGACCAGATCGTTGTCCGAGGTGTCGCCCGTCACGCCGACCGCGCCGATCACGGCTCCGGCGGCGTCCTTGAGCAGCACGCCGCCCGGGACCGGCACCACAGCGCCGCCGAAGACGCCGTTCACGGCGGCCATGAAATAGGCCTGCGCTTCGGCCCGCGCCATCTGCGCGGTGCCACCCATGCCCAGCATCACCGCGCCGTAGGCCTTGCCCTGCGCGATGCCGAACCGGCCGGGCGAGGCGCCGTCCTCGCGCTCGAAGGCCAGCACATGGCCGCCCCCGTCCAGCACCACGACTGAAAGCGGCTTCAGCCCCATCTCGCGGCCCTTGGCGCGGGTGGCGGCGATGATGCTGCGCGCCTGATCGAGTGTCAGTGTCATGTCCTGTCCCCCTGTTTCTTCTGTGTCAGCCGGCCTGCCGCTTGCGCTCGGCGCGCCATGCGTGCAGCAGCGGCTCGGTGTAGCCCGAGGGCTGCGCGCGCCCGTCGAACACCAGCGCGCAGGCCGCGCGGAAGGCCGGGCCATCGAAGCCCGGCGCCATCGGTGTGTAGGCGGGATCGCCTGCGTTCTGGCGGTCCACCACGGCGGCCATCTTCTTCATCGCCTCCATGACCTGGCCCTCGGACACCACGCCGTGATGCAGCCAGTTGGCCAGCGACTGCGCGCTGATCCGGCAGGTGGCGCGGTCCTCCATCAGGCCCACATCGTTGATATCGGGCACCTTGGAGCACCCGACCCCGTGATCCACCCAGCGCACCACGTATCCGAGGATGCCTTGCGCGTTGTTCTCGACCTCGCGCGCGACCTCTTCGGCGGTCCAGTTGCGGTTGCCGGCAAGCGGCAGCGTCAGCAGCGCGTCCAGCGTGCCGCGCGGACCGCCGGCAGCGATCTCGGCCTGCCGCGCGGGCACGTCGATCTGGTGGTAGTGCAGCGCGTGCAGCGTGGCGGCGGTGGGGCTGGGCACCCAGGCGCAGTTGGCGCCGGCCCCGGGGTGGCCGATCTTGGTCTCCAGCATCTCGGCCATGCGGTCAGGCATGGCCCACATGCCCTTGCCGATCTGCGCGCGTCCGCGCAGCCCGCAGGCCAGCCCGATATCGACGTTGCGGTCCTCATAGGCGGCGATCCAGTCGGTGGACTTCATCTCGCCCTTGGGGATCATGGCGCCGGCTTCCATGCTGGTGTGGATCTCGTCGCCGGTGCGGTCCAGGAACCCGGTGTTGATGAACGCCACCCGGTGCCGCGCGGCGCGGATGCACTCGGCGAGGTTGACGCTGGTGCGGCGTTCCTCGTCCATGATGCCCAGCTTGACGGTGTGGCGCGGCAGGCCCAGCGCGTCCTCGACCTGCGCGAACATGTCGTTGACGAAGGCGACCTCGTCGGGGCCGTGCATCTTGGGCTCGACCACATAGACCGACCCGGCGGGCGAGTTGCGCGGCCCGCCCGCGCGGCGCAGGTCATGCAGCGCGCAGAGCGTGGTGATCATCGCGTCGAGCATCCCCTCGGGCGCCTCGCGGCCGTCGGCGTCCAGCACGGCGGGGTTGGTCATCAGCAGCCCCACATTGCGCACCAGCATCAGCGCGCGGCCCTTCAGCGCGGCGTCGCTGCCATCGGCAGCGGTGAAGGCGATGTCGGGGTTCAGGCGGCGCTCGAAGCTCTGGCCGCCCTTGGCGACGGTCTCGGACAGCGTGCCCTGCATCAGGCCCAGCCAGTTGCCCCAGGCAAGGACCTTGTCCTCGCCATCGACAGCGGCGACCGAATCCTCGCAATCCATGATCACGGTCAGCGCCGATTCCAGCCGGATATCGGCCACATGCGCGGGGTCGTCGCGGCCGATCCGGTGCTCGGCGTCGATGTCGATGATCGCGTGCAGGCCGTTGTTGCGCAGGATGATGGCGCTGGGCGCGCCGGCATCGCCGCAATGGCCGATGAACTGCGCGGGATCGCGCAGCGCAGGCACCAGCGCGCCGCCCTCGACCCGGTAGCCGGTGACGTCGGCGTGCCCACCCTCGGCCAGCGGCGCGATCTCGTCCAGCCACGCCTTGGCGCGGGCCACCACGCGCGCCCCGCGCGCCGGGTCGAACCCGCCCGCAGGCGGCGCCTCGCCCAGCGCGTCGGTGCCGTAGAGCGCATCATAGAGCGAGCCCCAGCGCGCATTGGCCGCGTTCAGCGCATAGCGCGCGTTCATCACCGGCACCACCAGCTGCGGGCCCGCGACCTGCGCGATCTCGGGGTCGGTGTTCTCGGTCGCGATCTCGAACGGCGCGCCTTCGGGGACGATATAGCCGGTCTCGGCCAGAAACGCGCGGTAGGCGGCGGGATCATGGGGCTTGTCGCGCCGCGCCATGTGCCAGGCGTCGATCGCCTGCTGGATCTCGGCGCGCCGTTCCAGCAGCGCCCGGCGGCGGGGCCCGAGCCCGTTGACCAGCGCCGACAGCGCGGCCCAGAACGCGGGCGCGTCGATCCCGGTGCCGGGAAGCGCGCGGTCCTCGATGAAGCGCACCACAAGGGGGTCGACCGACAGGTCATTGATGCGGATGTGTTGGGTCATGATCTGCGCGGGGTTCCTCTGAGCTGTCAACCAGCGCGCGCCGACCGGCACGCGTTCAGTACCCCGAGGTATGCCATGACGTGCCGCGCGGCAAGTCACCGCCCGCCGCGATGCAGCGCCGTGGGGTCAGCTGCCCGCAGAATGCGCTTTTCCCGCCGCGCCCGCCGCGCTAGCGTCGCGGCGCACACCCCAGCCGGAGCCCGCCCGATGCCAGACCTGCTGCTCGGCCAGACGCTGCGCTTCCGGGCCGACCCTTTCGCCGAAGGCCCCGGCGCCGCGCAGCACGAGCGCTGCGGCGCGGTGCTGGTGGACGCAGGTCGCATCGCCGCCACCGGCCGGGCGGATGCGCTGCGCGCGGCGCATCCCGGCGCGCAGGTGCATGACTACGGCGCGGCGCTGATCTGTGCGGGCTTCATCGACGCGCATGTGCACTACCCGCAGACCGCGATCATCGCCAGCTGGGGCAAGCGGCTGATCGACTGGCTGAACACCTACACCTTCCCCGAGGAAGCGCGGCTTGCCGATCCCGCCTACGCCGCCACCATCGCCGGGCGGTATCTGGACCTTGCGCTGGCGCATGGCACGACGACGATGTGCAGCTACGCGACCTCGGCCCCCGCCAGCGTCGAGGCGTTCTTCACCGCAGCGAAGGCGCGCGGGCTGCGCGCGCTGGCGGGCAAGACCTGCATGGACCGCAACGCCCCCGACGCGCTGCGCGACACGCCGCAGGCCGCACATGACGACAGCGCCGCGCTGCTGGCGCGCTGGCACGGGGTGGACCGGCTGGGCTATGTCATCACGCCGCGGTTTGCGCCAACCTCGAGCCCCGCGCAGCTCGAGGCGCTGGGCGCGCTGTGGGCCGCGCATCCCGACTGCCTGATGCAGACGCATCTGTCCGAACAGGCCGAGGAAATCGCCTGGGTCGCCGAGCTGTTCCCCGACGCGCGCGATTATCTGGACGTCTATGAACGCTTCGGGCTGGCCGGGCCGCGCGCGCTCTATGGTCACGCGATCCATCTGAGCGACCGCGAACGCGCCCGGCTGGCCGAGATGGGCGCGGCGCTCGCGCATTGCCCGACCTCGAACGCGTTCATCGGCTCGGGGCTGTTCGACATGGCCGGGCTGCGCGGGCTGGGCGTGCCGGTGGGGCTGGCCACCGACACCGGCGGCGGGTCGAGCTTTTCGATGCTGCGCACCATGGCCGCGACCTACGAGATCGCCCAGCTGCGCGGCACCGCGCTGCACCCCGCGCAGCTGATGTGGCTTGCCACCTGCGGGTCGGCGCGCGCGCTGCACCTGCATGACCGGATCGGCAATCTGGCACCGGGGATGGAGGCCGATCTGGTGGTGCTCGACCTCGCCTCCACCCCCGCCATCGCGCAGGCCGCCGCGCGCGCCGAGGATCTCTGGCAGGCGCTGTTTCCCACCATCATGATGGGCGACGACCGCGCCGTGGCGGCGGTCTGGGTGAACGGCGCTCCCCTGCCCGCTCAGCGCACCAGCGCGTAGCGAACCGGCTGTGCCTCCGCGCCGGTGCTGGCCGACAGTTCGTTGATCAGGCCGGCGGTGCAGCCGCGCAGTTGCTGGCGGCTGTTGTAGACGATGTCGCCCCCGGCCTCGACATAGATGCCGTCCGTGGCGCGGTTGTTCGAATTGAACACCACGTCGCCCTGGCTGGCCATCAGGATGCCGCGCAGTTCGTTGTTCGAATTCCACACGATCCCCTGTTGCCCGAGGACGTAGCCGCCATAGACGCCGCGGTCGCAATAGCCCTCTTCCGAGCCGCCGAACTCGATGTTGGAATTGAAGGTGACATGGCCTTCGGCCGCCAGGATCACGTTGTCGAAGGTCACGTTCGAATTCACCGTGATGTTCCCCGACGCCACGATCGCGATGTTCTCGAACACCCGCGGATCGCGCAGCGACACGTCGCCGCTGACGATGTAGAGCGTGTCCCGGTGCAGCGCGTCGCTATGATCGATGGAGGCGAGGTAGACCGGCCCCAGCGTGACGAAATCGGGCAGGCCTGCGTCCTCGAGCGTGCCCGCGCGCATCGCGGCGATCGCGTCGGGGATCATCTGCGGCAGGGTGAACTCGTGGCTGTGCGCGCGCAGCGCCGCATCGGCGCCCGGATTGTTGTTGTGCGCCTGGAAATCGGACAGGTTGGGCATGCTGATCGTCGCACCCGAGTCGAACCTGTTCTGGTTGTGGAACTGCACCCCCATTTCGCCGTGCAGGCAGAAGCCGTCGGAATAGGTGTTGCGGGTGTTGCCGACGCTGCGCCCCTTTGCGAAGAAGCCGCCACCGCTGCAGGGGCCGGCCACGGCCTCGCCGCCCGTCATCGACGCGACCGACACCGCCGAGACATCGAGGCTGTCCACCCCGACCAGCCGCATCAGGTAGGTCGGCAAGGGGTTGCCGTTCGCCGCCGCGCGCTGGGTGCGCACCGCCACCGTGGTCGCCTGCGCGGGATCATCGACGCGCGCGAAGCCGCCATCGGTCCAGTCACCGAACACGATATCGGCGTCGCTCAGCAGCCCGGGCCGGTGCGCGTCCGCGATCTCGCGGGCGGCGGCGCGGGCGGCGTCGGGGCCCTCGCGCAGCCGCAGGACGGCCGCGTGCGACGCCGCATCGGCCACGGCCTGCAGTTGGGCGCGGGCGCTCACGCCGTGCGCGTGATCGACGGCCACGCCCCCGATCATCAGCACGGTGAGCGAGGTGAAGAGCGCCGTGACCGAGGCGGCGGCGCGTTCGTCGCGGGCGAAGCGGCGCGCATGGGCCGACAGGGTGCGGGGGGTTGGTCTGCTTGACATGGCGTTTTCTCCCTCAGAGCTCGACACCGGGTTCCAGCCGCTGCACGATCGTGACCTGCATGTCGCCCAGCGGCGACAGCATCATGCCCGTGCCGATCCCGTCGAACGGGCGCGAGAGCCGCACGGAAATCAGCTCGCCCTGCGCCTGCACGTCGAGCGCATAACCCGCGCTGGAGGCAAGGAAGGCCTCGGCCTCGGTCAGGGCGAGCCGTCCGGTGGCGAGCGCGCGCGACACGTCCCCGGCGGCATGCCACATGGCCCCCTGCGCCAGAAACGCCGCCGATGTGTCGGCGACCAGCAGCAGTATCGCCAGGAGGGCCGGGGTCCAGAGGACGTATTCGACGCTGATGCCGCCGGTCTCGGACCTCAGAAACCTGGCGCAGGCTCCTCGAACGACAGTCATGCACACTCCTCCGGCTGGACACTCGTTACAGCGACGAAGCTGTGGGAAGATCGAGGCAATATCGAGGCAAGTGCGGGACAATCTCACGAAATCGAGCGCATTGAAAAGCGCCCGCACACGGTGCGCGCGACCGATGTTCGTCGCCGATGGGCAAACCTTGCCGCCCAACCCTCGCGGCAGCACCCGCGCTCGAGCGCCAGCGTGATCATCGTCCAGTGCGAGGCACAGCGCGAGCGCAGCGACGGGCCGCGGTGCGGCGATGGGACGCTCGGCCCCGTGCGCGTTCATTGCAGCCACCTTCGCGCATGATGGCTCGGCCGCCGCCGTGCGATCGATGATCACGCTGGCGGGCTGCCGGAACAGGAGCGCGGGCGCCGCCCGGGCAGGTCGTGCGGGCAAAACCCGGCGGCCGGCGCACTTCGGAAAAGGCTCGCGATCAGGCGGTCGGATATCCGATGACACGGCACTGCCACAACAGCCTGCCAGCGCGGCCGGCGCTCAACCGTATTCGCACGACCCCCCCCTACGCTGTTGTCATCGCATGTCGAAAAGCTCGGAACCGGGTCCCGCTTCCGGACGACATGCGCCAGGCGAAGCTCACTCGGAGGGCCGCTCGCGATAGCCGCGGAAGCGGTCGACCTCGGCGGTCAGTTGCGCGACGAAACAGGCGTCGATCTTCGAAAGCGCCTCCATCTGGCGCGCGCGGCCGCGGGCCTGGGTGCTCATCATCGCGCGGCGCAGCAATGCCGAGTGCCCGCGCGCGCTGGCGGCGAACTCCCTGGCGGGAACCAGCACCTCGGATGGCGCGCCCAGCATCAGCAGCGTCGCATGATCGTTCAGGGCCGCATAGGCCGCGCGCGTGCAGGCGGCGGCGGTCTCGGGGCAGCGCGCGTCGCACAAACCGCGCAGCAACAGCGCTTCGGGGGCGGTGGCCAGCCAGTCGGGGAAATCGGCCCCGGAATGGGGCGCGGGGATGAACAGGCGCTGCGGGTCTCCGGGGTGCAGGCTGTCGATCAGCGGATCGTCGGGACCGCCGACCAGCAGGTAGCGCACACCCGGCGGAAACGCCGGGTGCGCCAGATAAGCCTCCATCCCGCGCACGCCGCGCGCGGACTGGATGACAACGGCTGCGCGCGCGGCGCGGGGCTCGGCGGCTTTGGCGAAGGCGATGGGCAACGCAGGATCGGGCTCGGCGCGCCACAGCGCGCGCCACAACGCGGCAAGAGGCGAGGCGTCGGCGGCCGCGTGGATCCAGCTGCGCCCCGACAGCCCGCCCGGCGCGCGCATCAGCGCGATGCGGTCCGCGCGCGGCAAGGCGGCCAGCCACGGCCCCTGCAGCGCCGCCGTCGTATCGATCAGCGCCAGCAACAGCCGCGCGGCGTCGTTGCCTGCCTGCGCCTGCTCGGCCAGACGCGGCAGCGCCTCGGCCTCGTCATCCGCGAGCCACAGCGCGAGCGCGGCACGGAACGTGTCGTCGTCATGGCCGGACGGCGGCTCGGCCACGACCGGAGCGACCGCGGCGACCATCACCGCAAGCACCAACAGACCCGACGATATCGTACGCCGCACAGATGCGCGCAAACCGATCACGCGACCCTCCGTTCGCTCCCCGGCGAACTATGGCGCGCGCGATGCACCGGGGCAAGCGGACAATCCCGCCACGCGAACACAGTGTTTCCCCATCCGCGCCGGCGATCAAGTTTCTGCCGTGTTTCCATCGGCAAGCGGCCATTGTCTCGGTGGAAACCCTGCGGTTATGAGGGATAGGGACAAGGATACGAGCCGTCATGAGCGACGCAGGTAACGATATCGACCTGTCGAAGGCGCAGACCGATGCCGAATGGATGGCGCGGCTGGATGAGCTGGGCGAAGAACTGGGCTGGTTCGAGCCGCTCGGCACCGCACATGCGGCATTTTTCTGCGAGGGCAGCGCCGACGTCCTGCTGGTCAGCTTCGAGGCGCTGGCCGAGATCCGCGCCGGGGGCGGTCGACAGCGCCCCCGCGGATACGAGGTCGCAAGCGCGCGCGGCTGGGCGTCGCTGTCGCTGGTGGCGCGCGGCGAGCCGTGGTTTCGCCAGCCCCCGGTGTGGGAGCTGATCGACCGGCTGACCGATGACGGCTTCTTCGACCGCTTCGACCGCGTGGTGTTCTTCGGCACCGGCGCGTGCGGGCACGCCGCGTGCGCCTATGCAGTCGCCGCCCCGGGCGCGACGGTGCTGGCGGTGGCGCCGCAGGCCACGCTTGGGACCGACCGCGCCGCCTGGGACACCCGCTTCCCCGAGGCGCGCCGGCTCGATTTCACCACGCGCTACGGCTACGCCCCCGACATGGTCGAGGCGGCCGCACAGGTGTTCATCATCCACGACCCCGCGCTGCGGCTCGATGCGATGCATGCCAGCCTGTTTCGCGGGCCGAACGTGACCGCGCTGCGCACCCGCTGGCTGGGGCGCGACACCGCGCGCGAATTGCACGCGATGGACGTGCTGGGGCCGGCGCTGACGCAGGTCTGCGCGGGAACGCTGACGCGCGGTGCGTTCTACACGCTGTTCCGCCGCCGGCACCGTTTCGGGACCTATCTGATGCGGCTTGCCCTGCGGACCGAGGCGCTGGGCCGGCCGTGGCTGACGCTGCTGGTGACGCGCGCGGCGCTGCGGGTGATCGACAGCCCGCGGCTGCGCGCGATGCACGACGCCGCGCAGCAGGCGCAGCCGCGCGAACCCGCAGAACCCTGACCCGGGCGCCGCATCGGCGCTGGATTCGGCGCGCGTCCTTGTGTAGGCGCTGTGTATGACCTCGCATGTGACCCTGCGCCGTCCTGACGACTGGCACCTCCACCTGCGCGACGGCGCGATGCTGCGTGCGGTTGCGCCCGAATCGGCGCGCCATTTCGGCCGCGCGATCATCATGCCCAATCTGGTGCCGCCCGTGCTCACGGGTGCCGACGCGCGCGCCTACCGCGACCGGATCACCGCCGCCCTGCCCGCGGGCGCGCGTTTCACGCCGCTGATGACGCTCTACCTGACCGAGGACACCGACCCCGCCGACGTGGTGGCCGCGCACCGCGAGGGCGTGATCACGGCGGTCAAGCTCTACCCGGCGGGGGCGACGACGAACTCGGCCTCGGGGGTGCGCGATTTCGACCGCGTGCGCGGGGTGCTCGACGCCATGGCCGAGGCCGGCGTGCCGCTGTGCGTGCATGGCGAGGTCACCGACCCCGACATCGACATCTTCGACCGCGAGGCGGTGTTCATCGACCGCATCCTCGACCCGCTGCGCCGCGCGACGCCGGGGCTGCGCGTGGTGATGGAGCACATCACCACCGCCGACGCCGCCGACTACGTGCGCTCGGTCGAAGATGGGCTGGCCGCGACGATCACCACGCATCATCTGGTGATCAACCGCAACCACATCCTCGCCGGCGGGATCCGGCCGCATTACTACTGCCTGCCGGTGGCCAAGCGTGAATCCCACCGGCTGGCGCTGCGCGCCGCCGCCACCGCGGGCGATGCGCGGTTCTTTCTGGGCACCGACAGCGCGCCGCACCCGGACGGGGCCAAGGAAAGCGCCTGCGGCTGCGCGGGTTGCTTCACCGCGCCGCACACCATGTCGATCCTTGCCCATGTGTTCGAGGACGAGGGCGCACTCGACCGGCTGGAAGGCTTCACCTCGCTCTACGGCCCCGCCTTTTACGGGCTGCCCGCCAATGACGACCGCCTGACGCTGGTGCGCGACGACGCGCCGCTCGAGCTGCCCGCGAAGCTGATGACCGATGACGGCCCCGTGACGCTGTTCGATCCGGGCTTCGCCCTGCACTGGCGCGTCACCCCCAACTGACAGGACCCCGAGCGATGCTGCCCACCACCTTTCCCGATCGTTCACAGGTCGCCCGGATGACGGCGCGGATGCTGCTGGACATCCGCGCCGTGCATTTCCGCCCCGACGAGCCGTTCACCTTCGCCTCCGGCCTGCGCGCGCCCACCTATATCGACTGCCGCAAGCTGATCAGCCACCCGCGCATCCGCGCCGCGCTGATGGATTTCCTGACCGCGCGCGTGCTTCAGGACGCGGGCTTCGAGGCGTTCGACAACGTCGCCGGCGGCGAGACCGCGGGCATCCCCTTCGCCGCGCTGGTGGCCGAGCGGCTGTCGCTGCCCATGAGCTATGTGCGCAAGAAACCCAAGGGCTATGGCCGCAACGCCCGGATCGAGGGCGAGATGACGCCCGGCCAGCGCGTGCTGCTGGTCGAGGATCTGACCACCGATGGCGGCTCCAAGCTGAGCTTCGTCGATGCGATTCGCGACACCGGCGCCGAGTGCGCGCACACCGCGGTGATCTTTCACTACGGCATCTTCCCCGACACCGAACCGAAGCTGGCAGCCCACGGCGTGCGGCTGCATGCGCTGTGCACCTGGGCCGATGTGCTGGCCGAGGCCCGCCGCGCGGGCGACTTCGACGCGCCCACGCTGGACGCCGTCGCCGATTTCCTGCGCGCACCGCATGACTGGGCGCCCGCCTGAGCCACCCCATATCTTGACGCACCCCGGCGCCATGCCGCAAGATGCGGATACAGGGCGGCTGTCCACAGCCCGTCCACAGGGTTATACAATTTGCGCCGCCGGGCGCGCTGCGCCATACGGGGGCCTGAGCCGAACCGCAGGAATGCCCGCCAATGAACGAAGTCACCGTGATCCGCCCCAATGGCGGCGACGACATGCCGTCGCTGCCGCACAACATCGAGGCCGAGCAGCAGCTTCTGGGCGCGATTCTGGTGAACAACGACGTCTATGACCGCGTCGCCGCGCTGGTGAAGGCCGATCATTTCTTCGAACCCGTCCACCAGCGCATCTTCGAGATCGCCGCCGCGCGCATCCACAAGAACGCGCTGGTCTCGCCGGTGACGCTCAAGGCGTTCATGGAGGATGACGAGGGGCTGAAGGAACTCGGCGGGCCGTCCTATCTGGTGCGGCTGGCCGGCGCCGCGATCTCGTCCTACGCGGCGCGCGACTATGCGCAGATGATCTATGACTTCGCGGTGCGGCGCGATCTGATCCGGCTGGGGCAGGATATTTCCGCGCGCGCGGCGCAGGTGGACATCGACAGCGAGCCTAAATCGCAGATCGTCGACGCCGAGCAGCGGCTCTATCAGCTGGCCGAACAGGGCGTGACCGAGCGCGGTTTCCAGAGTTTCCTGCGCGCGGTGACCGAAGCGGTGAACATCGCCAATGCCGCCTACCAGCGCGATGGCGGGCTGGCGGGCATGTCCACGGGGCTGGTCGATCTGGACAAGAAGCTCGGCGGGCTGCACCCGTCGGACCTGATCATCCTCGCCGGGCGGCCGTCGATGGGCAAGACCTCGCTGGCCACCAACATCGCGTTCAACATCGCCCGGTCCTATCGTCGCGGCACCAAACCGGACGGAACCGAGGGCACGCTCAACGGCGGCGTGGTCGGGTTCTTCAGCCTGGAGATGAGCGCCGAGCAGCTGGCCGCGCGGATTCTGTCCGAAGCCGCCGAGGTGCCCAGCGAACAGATCCGCCGCGGCGACATGACCGAAGAGGAATTCCGCCGCTTTGTCGAAGCCGCCAAGGCGCTGGAAACCTGCCCGCTCTACATAGACGACACGCCCGCGCTGCCGATCTCTCAGGTGGCGGCACGGGCGCGGCGGCTCAAGCGCACGCACGGGCTCGATGTGCTGATGGTCGACTACCTGCAGCTTCTCAAGGGCGCGAGCGCCAAGGAAAGCCGCGTGCAGGAGGTGTCGGACATCACCCAGGGGCTGAAGGCCATCGCCAAGGAGCTGGACATTCCGGTGGTCGCGCTCAGCCAGCTCAGCCGGCAGGTCGAAAGCCGCGAGGACAAGCGCCCGCAGCTGTCGGACCTGCGTGAATCGGGCTCGATCGAGCAGGACGCCGACGTGGTGATGTTCGTCTACCGCGACGAATACTACCGCGAGCGCGAGAAGCCCGGCGATCATGACCTGGAAGCGATGGCCAAGTGGCAGGAGATCATGGAGCGCGTCCACGGCCGCGCCGAGGTCATCATCGGCAAGCAGCGCCACGGCCCCATCGGCACCGTCGAGCTGAGCTTCGAGGGCCGCTTTACCCGCTTCGGCAACCTTGCCCAGCCCTGGCAGCAGGGCGGCGGCGATGCCGGGTTCTGAGCCCGGCGTCACCGGCGTCAACCACGTCACGCCGGCCTGCACCGATCTGGCGCGCTCGGTCGCGTTCCGGCGCGATGCGGCGGGGCTGCGGCTGCATCCGCGCTGAGCCGCTTCACGCTTGCGCCACCTGCCCGCCCGCGGCAGCGGCGGGCGCTTGACCATCCCGCGCGCGGGGGGCACTTTCGCGCCGATCCTTGAAGGAGCACCCATGTCCCGCCGCACCGCGCCCTTTGCCGGCTTCGAATGGATGATCGCCTGGCGCTATCTGCGCGCGCGCCGCGCCGAGGGCGGGGTCAGCGTGATGACGCTGATATCGTTCATCGGCATCACCCTGGCGGTGTTCGCGCTGATCGCCACGCTGTCGGTGCGCGCGGGCTTCCGGGCCGAATTCGTCGACACCATCCTGGGCGCGAACGCGCATGTCACGCTCTATCACGCGACCGCGATGACCGAGGCCGGCACCCCGAGCCGCGTGATCGAGGACTACGCCGAGATCGCCGCGCGCATCGCCGAGGTGCCCGGCGTCACCCGCGTCGCCCCGCTGGTGCGCGGGCAGGTCATGGCCAGCGCGCAGGACGCCTCGGCGGGGGTCGAGGTGTTCGGCATCGCCGAAGAACACCTGCGCACCATCCCGCGCATCGCCGATCCGCAGGACAGCCTGGGCGATATCGGCCGGTTCACCGAAGGCATCGCCATCGGCTCGGGCGTCGCGCGCGAGCTGGGCGTGTCGGTGGGCGACTCGATCCGGCTGATCTCGCCCGACGGGGTGCGCACGGCCTTCGGGACCAGTCCGCGCGTCTCGGCGTTCGAAGTGGTCTACATCTTCACCGCCGGGCGCTACGACATCGACCGCACCCGCGCCTATCTGCCGTTCGAGGAGGCGCAGCTCTATTTCAACCGCGACGGTGTGGCCGACGAGCTGGAGATCATGGTCGACAACCCCGAGCGGATCGAGGCCATGTATGCCGCGCTGCTGCGCGCGGGCGGCGAACGCGCGATCCTGTGGACCTGGCGCGACAGCGCGGGGTCGTTCCTGCGTGCGCTGGATATCGAGGACAACGTGATGTTCGTGATCCTGTCGATCCTGGTGCTGATCGCGGCGATGAACATCATCTCGGGGCTGATCATGCTGGTCAAGAACAAGGGCCGCGACATCGGCATCCTGCGCACCATGGGCCTGACCGAGGGCGCGGTGCTGCGGGTGTTCTTCATCTGCGGCGCCTCGGTGGGCGTGGCGGGCACGGCGATGGGCGTGCTGCTGGGCTGCCTGTTCGCGATCTACATCGACGAGGTGTTCAGTGCGGTGAACTTCATCGCCGGCGGCGGAGTCTGGGACCCGTCGATCCGCGGGATCTACGACCTGCCGGCGCTGCTGCGCGCCGAAGACGTGGCCCGCGCGGTGGCGCTGTCGCTGGGGCTGTCCTTCGTGGTCACCATCTTCCCCGCCCGCCGCGCGGCGCGCATGAATCCGGTGGAGGCGCTGCGCTATGAATGACGCCCCCCCGGTGCTGGAACTCGAGGCGCTGAGCAAGACCTACAACCCCGGCCGCCCCAACGCGGTGCAGGTGCTCAGTGACGCCGCGCTGTCCCTGCGCGCGGGCGAGGTGGTGGCGCTTGTGGCGCCCTCGGGCGCCGGCAAGTCGACATTGCTGCACATCGCCGGGTTGCTGGACACGCCCGACAGCGGCGCCGTGCGGCTGGGCGGGCAGGACATGTCGCGGCTGGGCGATGAGGCGCGCACCGGCGCGCGGCGCGACCAGATCGGTTTCATCTACCAGTTCCACCACCTGCTGCCCGAATTCACCGCGCTGGAAAACGTGATGCTGCCGCAACTGGCCAATGGCGCCACCCGCGCCGCCGCGCAGACCCGCGCGCGCGCCCTTCTGGACCACGTCGGCCTTGCCGCGCGCGAGGCGCACCGCCCCGCCGCGCTGTCGGGCGGGGAACAGCAGCGCGTCGCCTTCTGCCGGGCGCTCGCCAACGAACCGGCGCTGCTGCTGGCGGACGAGCCCACCGGCAACCTCGACCCCGAGACCTCGGAGCAGGTGTTCGGCGTGCTCATGGGGCTGGTGCGCGACACCGGGCTTGCGGCGCTGATCGCCACGCACAATCTGGAGCTTGCCGGTCGGATGGACCGCGTGCTGCACCTTGACGCCGGACGCGTGACCTGAGCGCGCTTGCCCCCGCGCCCGCGCGCGCCTACCTCTGGCCCAGACACGGGAAACGGAGCACCGCATGTTCGGCTTGTTGCGCAAGAGCACCACGATGATCGACCCGGCCGAGGCGCTGCCCGGCCGCGACCACCCCATCCCCACCGCCGAGACGCATTATGTCACCGGCCGCCCCCTCAAGGCCCCCGTCCCCGATGGCATGGCCGAGGCGATGGTCGGCATGGGCTGCTTCTGGGGCGTGGAGCGGATGTTCTGGGACCGCCCCGGCGTGTGGCTGACCATGGTCGGCTACGCGGGCGGCTACACCCCGAACCCCACCTATGACGAGGTCTGCACCGGGCGCACCGGCCACAACGAGGTCGTGCGCCTGATCTATGACCCGGCGCAGATCGACTTCGAGGCGCTGCTGCAGGTGTTCTGGGAAAACCACGACCCCACGCAGGGGATGCGGCAGGGCAACGATGTCGGCACGCAGTACCGCTCGGGCATCTATTGCCACGACGACGCGCAGCGCGCCGCCGCCGAAGCCACGCGCGCAGCCTATGGCGCGCGGCTGGCCGAGGCGGGGCTGGGCGCCATCACCACCGAGATCCTGCCCGCGCCGACCTTCCATTTCGCCGAAGGGTATCACCAGCAGTATCTGGCCAAGAACCCCGGCGGCTATTGCGGCGTGGGCGGCACCGGGGTCACCTGCCCCATCGGCTTGGGCGTGCCGGGCGCCTGAGGCGCCGGCAGTCGGGTGGCCCAGCGCTTGACGCGCCGGGATGGGCACGGTCGGGCGCTTGACGCGCCGGCGGGGCGGGTCTAGGCGCGACGCGACCCCCGCGCGCAGGAGCCCGCCATGCCCACCTATTCCGCCCTGACCACCCTGCCCGACGCCGCGCAGGCCCACGCGCTGGGCGAGGCGATGGAGGCCATGTCCGCAGCCCCCGCCGGTGTGGGCGTGTTCGAACTCGAAGACGGCTCGGGGCTGTGGGAGGTCGGCGGCTACTTCACCGCGCCCCCCGACGAGGTCGAGCTGATGCTGCTGGCCGGCGCGCATGGGGCGCGCCCCTTCGCCGTATCGGAATTGCCCGAAATCGACTGGGTCGCCAAGGTCCGGCGCGAGCTGACCCCGGTCGAGGCCGGGCGCTTCTTCGTTTATGGCAGCCACGACGCCGACAAGCTGCCCGCGGACCGCGTGGGACTGCTGATCGAGGCCGCGATGGCCTTCGGCACCGGGCACCACGGCACCACCAAGGGCTGCCTGCTGGCCTTCGAGCGGCTTCTCGGCGATGGCCACGCCCCGGTGCGGATCGCCGATATCGGCTGCGGGACGGCGGTGCTGGCGATGGCCGCCGCGCATGTGCTGCCCACGGCCGAGGTGATTGCCAGCGACATCGACGCGGTGGCGGTGGATGTCGCGCGCGCCAACCTTGCGGCCAACCGGCTCGCGGACCGGATCGCCTGCGTCGAGGCCGAGGGCTTCGCGCACCCGAGCCTCGCCGCCGCCGCGCCCTTTGACCTGATCTTCGCCAACATCCTGAAGGCGCCGCTGATCGCGCTCGCCCCCGACATGGCGCGCCACACCGCGCGCGGGGGACATGTGATCCTGTCAGGCGTGCTTGAACGCCAGGCTGACGAGTTGCGCGCGGCCTATGCCGCGGCGGGCTTCACGCCGCTGGCCGAGGAGCACCTGGAAGGCTGGGTCAGTCTGACCCTGCGCCGCGCCGGCTGAGCTTGCGCGCCACATCGCCGCCGCATTCCTGTGCTATCCCGTCGGTGTCTGGCAGCAGTTCAACCGACCCGAGGACCTGGCGACATGGGCAAGGCACAACACGACGCGTTCCTGGAGCGCCGGACGCGGATCCTGGAAAAGCACTCAGCGCGCGACCCCGCCTGGGCGCGCCATCTGCGCGAGGGCAAGGCGCGCCCGATGCGCGCGATCTTCGGCGGGCTGATGGCGCTCGTGGTGCTCGCGGTCGCCGCCAAGGCGCTGGCCGTGGCGCATCATGGACCGCAGGGCTACGCGGCGCTGGTCACGCCCGTTCTGGCCGAGCGAGACCCCGACCACTGGCTCGCGCGGATCATCGCACCCGATCCGGTGACCACCGCCATCGCCGCCACCCTGCGCCCCGTCTGACACCGACCCCGTCACCGCGGCGCCTGCCGCGGCCGGCACCCGTCGGCGGCGTGCCGCAGGTCTCAGGCGGCGGTCTGGTTCACGGTCACCTGGTTGCGCCCATGCGCCTTGGACGCCAGAAGCGCCCGATCCGCGCGCTCGATCACGCGTTCGACGGCGGCGCTTTCCCCGTCGGGCGCCGCGTCGGACAACGCCAGCCCCACCGACATCGTCACCTGCAGCGGGACCGGGAGTCCCGGCGCATTGATGCGCGTCGCCTCGACCAGCCGGCACAGATGTTCACCGACCTCGCGCGCCCTGCCCGCGGTAACGCCCGCAAGCGCGACAAGGAACTCCTCGCCGCCATGACGGGCCAGCACGTCGGCAGGGCCCAGCGCCCCTTCCAGCCGCCCGGCGACCGCCTGCAGGACCTTGTCGCCGACCCCGTGGCCAAAGCTGTCGTTGATTGCCTTGAACCGGTCCAGATCGAGCAGCATCACCGCGAAGCGGCTGCCCTCGCGGCGACACTGCGCGGCCATCCCCCGCAGCCGCTGCCCCGCCGCGCGGCGGTTCAACAGCCCCGTCAGCGGATCGATCGCGGCCAGGTTCAACCCCTCGTCGACGCTGTTGCGCAGCGCGTCCACGCGCCGCTTGCGCGCCACCAGCAGTTGCAGTCGCAGCGCCGCCTCGGCCGGGTCGATCGGTCCCGCGAGCAGATCATCGGCGCCCAGATCGAGCGCCGTGGCGCAGGACTCGGTCGCCCCTGTCGCCAGCGCCACGCACAACGCCGCGCGCCGTGTGGGCTTGCGGGTCCGCAGGTCCAGCAGCAGCCGCAACCCGCCGGGCTCGTCCGCGATCTCGGGCGCGATCACGTAGACATCGTGGCCCGCGCCCTGCAGGCCCAGCGCCTCGGCCACGCTCAGGGTTTCGACCCGGCAGCCGGGGTAGAGCGGCATCACCTGGCGCCGCCAGAACGCCGCGAACCGGGCAGACGCGCCGACCAGCGCCACGCGGGGCGGCACCTCGAACCCAGGCGCGGCATCGGCCAGCCCGTGATGGTCGCACAGCGCGCATTGGCGCTGCAGTTCGGACTCGAGTTCGGAGGCGCGCAGCAGGCTGCGCACGCGCGCCAGCAGCACCATCTCGTCCAGCGGCTTGGTCAGGAAATCGCGCGCGCCGGCGTCGAGTGCAGCCAGCCGCAGCGCCTGTTCATTGCTGGCCGTCACCAGCACCACCGGGATACCGGCCGTGCGCGGATCATCACGCAGCGCGCGGCATACCGCGATGCCGTCCATATCCGGCATCATGATGTCCAGCAGGATCAGGTCGGGCCGGTGCTTCCGCGCGACCTCCAGCGCCTCGGCCCCGTTGGCGGCGGCGAGGGTGTTGTAGCACGCGCTGCCCAGCCGCGCGCGCAGGATGATGCGGTTGGTTGCCAGATCATCGACGATGAGGATTGTGCCGGTCATGCCACGCGTCCCGTCCCGGCGCAGACCCGCGCCTTGTCATGGTTGATGAATAGTGAAGAAAGGTTAACAAATGCTTTCACCGCGCGTTGCGGTCACGTCCCCGTGCGCCCTCTGCAGGAGCCCCGCCGCATGACCCCACAGCAGGCCGAGACAACCGCGCTTCTGGCGTTGGGATGGCTGGCGGGAAATGACGCGTTGCTGCCCGTGTTCCTCGGCGCCTCGGGGGCCGACATGGCGACGCTGCGCGCGCAGGCCACCGAGCCGGGCATGTTGCTGGCGGTGCTCGATTTCATCGTGATGGACGATGCCTGGGTGCTGGACTGCGCCGCCGCGCTGGATCTGCCCCCCGAGGCGATCCCTCGCGCGCGCGAGGCGCTGCCCGGCGGCGCGCAGACGCACTGGACCTGACGCGCACGCCCTGCCCCCCCCCGCCGCCGCCCTGCCCCCCCGCCCCGCCCTTGACTTCCCGCGGCGCAGATTGTGTATCGCGCGAAACGCGCCGCCCTGCCCGCCTGGACAAAGGACCCCGCCCATGCACGCCTATCGCAGCCACACCTGCGCCGATCTGAGAGCCGCCAATGTCGGCGAGACCGTGCGCCTGTCGGGGTGGGTCCACCGTATCCGCGACCACGGCGGGGTGCTGTTCATCGACCTGCGCGATCATTACGGCATCACCCAGGTTCTGGCCGACAGCGACAGCCCGGCCTTCGCCGACATCGAGAAGCTGCGCGCCGAATACGTCATCCGGATCGAGGGCACGGTGAAGGCCCGCGCGCCCGAGCTGGTGAACGCCAAGCTCCCCACCGGCGAGATCGAGGTCTATGTCCGCGCGATGGATGTCCTGGGCGCCGCGGGCGACCTGCCGCTGCCGGTGTTCGGCGAACCCGACTACCCCGAGGAAACGCGCCTCGCCTACCGCTTCCTGGACCTGCGGCGCGAGACGCTGCACGCCAACATGATGCTGCGCTCGAACGTGGTGCGCGCGCTGCGCGAGGAGATGTGGGCCACCGGCTTCACCGAGTTCCAGACGCCGATCATCACCGCCTCCAGCCCTGAAGGCGCGCGCGACTTCCTCGTGCCCTCACGCCTGCACCCGGGGCGGTTCTACGCGCTGCCGCAGGCGCCGCAGCAGTTCAAGCAGCTGATCATGGTCGGCGGCTTCGACCGCTACTTCCAGATCGCGCCGTGTTTCCGCGACGAAGACCCCCGCGCCGACCGCTCGCCCACCGATTTCTACCAGCTTGACGTGGAAATGAGCTTTGTCGAACAGCAGGACGTGTTCGACGCCGTCCAGCCGGTGATCCGCTCGGTGTTCGAGCGCTTCGCGGATGGCCGGACGGTCGATGCGGACTGGCCGCAGATCGCCTATGCCGACGCGATGGCGTGGTATGGCACCGACAAGCCCGATTTGCGCAACCCGATCCGGATGCAGGACGTGTCCGAGCATTTCCGCGGCTCGGGTTTCAAGATCTTCGCGAAGCTGCTGGAAACCGCGGGCACCGAGATCCGCGCCATTCCCGCGCCCACGGGCGGCTCGCGCGCCTTCTGCGACCGGATGAACAGCTTTGCGCAGGCGCAGGGGCTGCCGGGGATGGGGTATATCTTCTGGCGCGAAGACGGCGGCGCCGTAACCGGTGCCGGCCCCATCGCCAAGAACATCGGCCCCGAGCGGACCGAAGCGATCCGCGCGCAACTCGGCCTTGGCGCGGGTGACGCGGCGTTCTTCCTGGGCGGCGCGCCGGCGCAGTTCGAAGCCGTCGCCGCCCGCGCGCGCGACGAAATCGGGCGCGAGCTGAAGCTGACCGAGGAGGGCGTGTTCCGCTTCGCCTGGATCGTCGATTTCCCGATGTTCGAGGCCGACCCGGACACCGGCAAGGTCGATTTCAGCCACAACCCGTTCTCGATGCCGCAGGGTGGGCTGGAAGCACTGGAGGGCGACCCGCTGGCGGTCAAGGGCTGGCAGTACGATCTGACCTGCAACGGCTACGAGATCCTGTCGGGCGCGATCCGCAACCACACCCCCGAAATCATGTATCGCGCCTTCGAGATCGCGGGCTACCCGGCCTCCGAGGTCGACAAGCGCTTCGGCGGGATGGTCAAGGCGTTCCGCTACGGCGCACCCCCGCATGGCGGCTGCGCGGCGGGGATCGACCGGATCGTGATGCTGCTTGCCGGCACCACCAACATCCGCGAGGTGATCATGTTCCCCATGACCCAGCGCGCCGAGGACCTGCTGCTGGGCGCCCCGTCCGAGCCCACCAACGAGCAACTGCGCGAGCTGCGCCTGCGCGTGCTGCCGCCCGAGGCGTGATCGGCACCAAGCTCAGACGCCCCGAACCCGACGAGCGGCACAGCGACTGCCGCGCGGCGGCCCGGCGGGCAGCTTCTGCGCGCCGGCGCCGACTTTTCCGGGTCCGGGTGCAGGACGCTCCCGCCGCGAACAGGGCCTGACAGGCGGCCGACGAGATGAAGCGGGCGCGCTTGCCGGCGAACCTGCTCCCCCGCCCTGTTCGATCCCGCAAGCGCTGCGCCTCAGCCCTCGGGGTCCGCGATCACCTGCTGGCGCTGCGTGCCCAGCCCGTCGATGCCCAGCTCGACCACGTCGCCCGCGCGCAGATAGCGCGGCGGCTTCAGGCCCAGGCCGACGCCCGGCGGCGTTCCGGTCGAGATCACGTCGCCGGGATGCAGCGTCATGAACTGCGACAGATAACTGACCAGCGCCGCGACCCCGAACACCATCGTCGCGGTCGAGCCGTCCTGCATTCGCGCCCCATTGACCGAAAGCCACATCCCCAGCGCCTGCGGGTCGGCGACCGCGTCGCGCGTGACCAGCCACGGGCCGAGCGGGCCGAAATTGTCGCAGCTCTTGCCCTTGGTCCACTGGCCCTGCCGGTCCATCTGAAAGCTGCGCTCGCTGACATCGTTGGTGACGGCGTAGCCCGCGACATGCGCCAGCGCCTCGGCTTCGGAGACGTATTTCGCGCGCGTGCCGATGATGACGGCAAGCTCCACCTCCCAATCGGTCTTCTGCGATCCGCGCGGCACGATGATCGGATCATCCGGCCCGCACACCGCGGAACTTGCCTTCATGAACAGGATCGGCTCGGACGGCACCTGCGCGCCGGTCTCGGCGGCGTGGTCCGAGAAATTCAGCCCGATGCACATGAACTTGCCCACCCCGCCCACGCACGCGCCCAGCCGCGTGCCGGCGGGCACTTCCGGAAGCCCGGCCGGGTCAACGCCGCGGATCGCGGCCAGCCCGGAATCGGACAAGACGGCGCCGGCGATGTCGGGCACCACCGAGGACAGATCGCGGATGGTGCCGGCCTCATCCAGCAGGCCGGGCCTTTCGGCCCCTCTCTCGCCCCAGCGCAGCAGTTTCATCGGTGCTCCTTTCCTCAGGTATTGGCCCAGCCGCCATCGATCACGTGGCACTGGCCGGTGACAACGGCACTTTCATCGCTGGCCAGTCGGACCACAAGCACCGCCACGCGGTCGCATGCGGCGATCTCGCGCGCGACGTGACGGGCGCATTCCACCAGAGAGGCCACGGCAACGACACATTGCGGATGCCCTTGCGCCCGTCGCTTCGCGGATAGCCGCGCAGGACGGGACGGGCAACCGTTGCGGGTCGCGACCGCTCGATCGGGCCGGTTCCGGTCATGCGTCGCGCGGATGGGTCGGCGCGTCAAGGCGTTGGCTTATGGCTTTCCGCAGCTCTGCTGACATTGTGGAGTCGCGCCCCGGCACCCTGACCATGCCGGGCAGCGGCCGGGGCTGTGAGGGTTGGCCGTCTGACCCCGATGCGGGGGATGCCCCCACCCGGCGCCCAGTGATCCGGCCTGGCGGTTCGTCAACACCCGGTGCCGGGGCGCCTGGCTGACGATCACAATCCACGTGCTGGAGACCGGCCCGGCGGCGAGCGACGTCGAGGCCCGGGCGCGGACGTCAGCGCGAACGTCAGCGCGACCGGCGCCGGCGCTCTCGCAGAGCACGGTCCGGTGCGTTTCCTGCAATGTGGCGCGGCCATCCGCTGGAGCGCGAGTGTGACCGAACGGCACCCCGATTCCGAATTGTTCGATAATCTCTCTTTTGATATTTTACATAGGTAAAAGTTGCGTTATACGCGATTCGTTGGTGCGGTTAACCAGGCGAGAGCGCGGTGAGTGCAAGCCCTGAACAGGCGTTGCGTCTCATCAAACCGTCATCACCCGTGCGTCGGATGCGCAGCCGAGACGATTTTGGAGGGACATGTGAGATATCCTTTGACACTCGGGCTCTTGTTGGGCCTCGCAGCCTGCGCGCCCAAACCCGACCCAAGATGCGAGCCGCAATACATGGTCACACCGAAGGGCGAGGTTCTGATCGAGCCGGCAATCATCGGTGATTGCGAAACCCGGCACAGAGCGCAGGTCGAACACGCAGAATTCGGCGAGACCGTCGTTGCGGAGCGCACCACCCCCCCCAGGGAGCCGCGACCCGGCCCCGGACCGGGGCCGGGACCGGGGCCGGGACCGGGGCCGGGGCCAGGACCGGGGCCGGGGCCGTCTCAACCGCAGGGAAGTGCTGCCGCAGCCACCAGTTCCGGAGCCGCCGCCGGCGCGGTTCAGGGCAATCAGGTCTCGGTGGCGGTGGCGACACCCTTCGGTGCAGGATCCTTCGCCTGTGAGGGCAGCGTGTGTAGTTCGGCCCCCTGAACCGCGCGGAGGTGGGCGCCCCGTGGACCAGCCGCCAGCGAGCAGCGGCCACCACGGGGCGCACCAACGGCCACAGACTCAATCCGAATTCAGCGGGGTGACCCATGAAGCGACGCAATCACGGCCTTGTTGCGGCAGCGATCCTCGTGGCGCTGGGGCCCTTGGCGGCCAGCGCGCAATCCTACCAGTCGGCAGGGAGTGGATGGTCGAATTCCTACGCCTTCCCCTCGCCGGGCGAACGGCAGGTGCGGCTGCAATTCGCCGAAGCCCAGCGACGCGCCGATGCCAACGGTTTCGGCCCGGCCCAGACCGTCAACCATGTGAGCTACACCTACAATTACGATCACAGCGTGGGCGAGATGATGATCTCGGCGGCTGAAGGCGCTTATGTCCATGTCGACAACAAGACCGGCCCGGACTCCGGGACCAGCACCTACACGGTCGGTGCCGTCAACACGTCGAACAATCAGGTCACCATCGATGGCAACAACAACGTGCTCGATCTGGTGAACTCGGCCGATTCCACCGGCTGTCAGAACGGCTCGATCACGACCTCGCTGACGCAGCTGATGGACAGCTTCGACATTTCCGCCGCGGGCGCGAGTGCAGGAGGCGCGCAGGCGTTCGCGTCCTCCGGTGCCTCGAGCGGAGGCACTCCATGTACGTGGTGACAGGACTGTCGCTCATGCGCGCTGCGCTGTTGTCGGCGCTGGTCGCGGGGGTATCGGCGTGCGGACCCACCAATCGCAATGCCCCGCTGGTCAAGGGTCCCGCCGCCGAGGATATCGTCACGCCATTCGAGGATGCGCTGCTGTGCCTCAACGGGCGGGTGGACACGCGGCTGTCATTTGGTGTCGGGGGCATCCCCGACCAGACCGGCAAGGAGCAGAACTCGAACGAAGGCGCCGGGCGCTTCGTCACCCAGGGCGCGGGCGACATCGTGCAGTCGGCGCTGTTCAAGACCGGGGTGACGGTGATCAACCGCCGCGACATGGGCTCGGCGGTGATGGAATCGCAATGGGGAATCCGGGATCTTGCCGCACAGCAACCGGCGCATCTGGTCATCACGGGATCGATCAACAGCCTCGATTTCATCCCCGGCGGCGGCGCGTTCGTGAACGTCCGCGGGGTGGGCCCGCGCTACCGGCAGCACCGCATTCTGGTCGGCATGGATCTGGTGCTGACCAACAACACCACAGGGCAAGTGCTCGCCAACATCGCGCTGCACAAGCAGCTGTTCGCCGATGAGCTGGGCTTCGCGGGCACCCGTTTCGTGGGCGACCGGCTGGTGGATTCGGACATCGGCATCGCCCGGCGCGAGGCGGTGCATTACGCGCTGCGCAAGATGCTGCAACTCGCCACCTTCGAGCTGCTGGTGCAGCTGATGCCCCCCGAACGCTATGCCGAATGTGCCGAGATGATCGACCCGCGCTTCGGCAAGATCCGCGGCGGGCGCACCTCGGGCGAGCAGCTGCGCAAGCATGAGGAGCGCATCCTGCGCCAGTCGACCCGAAGCGCGGCCGCAGCGCCGGCTGGCGATGGCGATGGCGATGGTGACGCGGCACCGGTCGCCGCCACCGCGTCCGACGCAACCGACGCCGCAGCCGCGCAGGCGGAGCCGACTGCGCAGGCACCGGAGCAGACCCCGGAGACCGCGGCGCAAGCGGCGGCGGAGGGTGCGATGCAGGCCCCGGCAAACCCTGCGGGGATGGCGCCGGAACACCGGGCAAGCACGCCGCACGGCGCGCAGACCGCACGCGAGGCGAGCGCTGCTGCAACCGAGCCATCCGATGCCCCGGCCGCGGACGCGCCGGCCCCGATCTTCCCCGTGGGCGAGCCTGTGCCGGACCGGGCGCAGGACCCGCAGGTGCCGGAGTTCCACATCGGCGAGATCGAGCTTGCCGCAGCCACGACGCGGGAGAGCCCCCATGCGCGCTGACGCCAGCAGCTTCCGGCAGGCGACCGAACAACACCCGGCGGCAGAACGCTGCCGGGCAGCAATCCCGGGCGGGTTGGGCCGCCCGGGATCGACCTCGGAGAAGACGAGGTTTCACAGGGTGTCGCTGCACCCTTACACCACGAAGCCCCAGCGATTTCGGGCCGCGTGACAGTCAAGGATGGTAACTATGCGGAAACTTCTCTTGTCAACCGCCGCACTCGGCATGATCGCGGCAGGCGGCGCTTCGGCGCAGGTCTTGACCTCAATCGATGATCTTCTTGACGGCCTGACGACGATCCAGACCAGCGCGGAAGCGGCGGTTTCGAACGTCGCCGGGGTCGCCCAGAACTCGGCCGATATCGATGCCAGCATCGTGATCGACGCGACCGGTCAGGGCGGTGCGACGGCGGCGAATGACGCGGCCGCGTCCAACTCGGCGTCCGACTCGGCGCTGCTGGCAATCACCGGCCTGGAGCTCGGGAGTGCGTTCTCGTTTGCGGGCGACGGCGCTGGTAACACCTCGCTGCCGCTCATCGATTGTACCACGCTTGCTGACGGTGATTCGGGGTCGGGTGAATGCGGCCTGGACGTCGACGGGCTTCTCGCAGCCTCCACCGCAAGCGCCTCGGCAGCCGCCAGCAATGCCGCTTCGGCCACGCAGGTAGCGACGACGCAGGACTTCGGTGCAGTCGCCGCAACTGCGATCGGTGCTGCGAACCTGCACACCATCGACACGACCATGAATGGCGTGACCACCGCGACCGGCTCGGCGTCGAACTCGTCGAGCACCGCCGCGAGCGCGTCGTCCGACATCGTGTTCGCGGCCAGTGTGAACGCGCTCAACGTGGCCGAGAACAGCGCCAACATCGACGCGTTCTTCGATGGAACGTTCACCGGCGGCAATGTCAGCTTCGACAGCATCGAAACCACCGCCATCGGCGCTGTGAACAGCGGCGGCATCATCGCCCTGATCAACGGCGACTGATCCGCGCCGCGTGGAGACCAACCTGGGAGGGGCGCTCATCGCGCCCCTCTCCGCAACCCGGAGTATGAAACCAGCCGCTGGCGTCAGAATAGCCCTGCGCGGATCGCCATCACCGCCGCCTGCGTGCGGTTCCTGGCGCCGAGCTTCTGGCAGACGCTTTTGACGTCAAGCTTGACGATCGTTTCCGCCAGCCCGAGTTCCTCGCCGATCTCGGTGTTCTGGTATCCTTCACAGACCAGCCCCAGCACGCGCAGCTCGCGCAGCTTGAGGTCGGTTTGCTGCGGGTCGGAGTAGGGTTCGCGCATCATGTATTCTGCGGGAAGGTACATTTCACCGCTTGCAACGAAGCGGATCGCGTTATTCAACGATTTGAGCGGCGCGCTCTTGGGCACGACCGCGCGCGCGCCAGCCTCGATGGCCCGTTCGATCACAAACCAGCTCGACGCGCCGGAAAACAGCGCCACCGAGCCTTTGTTCGCCTCGGACAACGCGCGCACGGCGTCAAGCCCACCGATCCCCAGCGACCCGGCACCGGGGATGGGGTAGTCGCACAGGACCACGTCATACGTGCCCGACTGCTCGATCATCGCGTGTGCCTGGTTCACATCCACCGCGACTTCGGCCATCAGGTCAGGCGCTTTGCTGATCATCCCCGCAACGGCTTCCCCGACCACCACGTGATCGTCAACCACAAGCACATTCAGTGATCCGTCCAGCATGCCCTGCCCTGCCACGTTCGCGTTATATTATACGCGCTCACAACCTTAGAGCGAGTGCTGATCTTCCGATAGGTGCATATAGCGCATTACCGCATTTTGCAACAATCGATTCAGAAAATCCCGCCTCAGACCAGATGCTCACGCAAGATTGTCGACTGCAGCACATTCTGAATCCTTGCACCTTTCGAGATCGGTGCGTGCCGGCAGCCCTTCCGACCCGCCCGCCCGCCACATCCGAACCGACGTCAGCTGCCTGGCGGAGCGGCGCTGCGCTCCGCCAGGCAGGATCGACCGATTCGCCAGATGTATCGGCGGGGCGGGACGCAGACGCGCCCCGCGATCGGCACGCATTGGCGCTGGCCTCGGGCGCGACCGCTCCGCGGGTGCGATGGGCGGTTCAGCCCCGGCGCAGCATCGGCTGCGCACGGCGATAGCTCAAGCTGCGCCACAGCCATTCCGCCGGCCCGAACCGGAAGCGCGCGAGCCACGCCCGCGACCAGATCGGCATCGCGATCCAGACCGCGAGCACGATCAGGATCTGCCCCGGACGGTCCACCTGCATGAACAGCCCCAACCCGTGGCCATAGAAGATGAAGGTGCAGATCACGCTCTGCGCAAGGTAGTTCGAGAACGCCATCCGCCCCACCGGCGCGAACACGGCCTTCATCGCCGGGCCGAACCGGCGCGCCGCCAGGATGACAAGGGCGATGTAGCCAAACGCGACCAGCGGCGCCGCGGCGGTGTTGAACATCCGCCCGAAATAGAGCGAGAAGAGCATGTCCCAGCCGTGCCGCTCGTTCAGCACCACGCCCAGACCGCTGAGCGGCAGGCCGATGGCCAGCCCGGCGATGGCCGCGCGCAGATAGGCGGCGTCCGACCAGTCCCCGCGCAGGAAGCCCGATTTCATCGCCGCCATCCCGAAGGCCATCATCGCCACCACGTAATGCAGCGTCTCGGTCGGAAACACGAACAGGTGCATGTTGAGGCTCTGCGCGATCCGCATCGGCATCTGCTCGGCGAAGCCGCCGCGATAGGCGGCGATTTCCGCAGCCAGCTGCTCGGCGCCGGGCACCCACGAGGTCACCTCGATCTGGCGGATCTCGCCGTCGGGCAGAAGCGGGATCAGAAGCCCGAACGCGGCGGCGATCGCAAGCTTCAGCACCAGAAATCCGACCCCGAGCATCACCAGGCTGCGCACCGACCAGGTGCGCACGAACACCAGCACCATCCCGATCAGCGCATAGGGCACGAGGATGTCGCCCGGCCAGATCAGATACGCGTGGATCAGACCGATGATCAGCAACCAGACCATGCGATGGTAATGCAGCGCCAGCATGCCGCCCCTGCCGGACTGCGCGGCACGGGTGGCCATCAGCACGATCCCGGCGCCGAAGAGCATCGAGAAGATGGCGAGGAACTTCTCGAAGAACAGCACATGCGAGACCAGCCAGATCGCATGATCCAGCCCCTGCGCCGCCCCCGTTGCCGTGGGGTTGATGAGCGTCGCCTCGACCATGGCGAAAAGCTGGATGTTGATGACCAGAATGCCGAACAGCGCGAAACCGCGCAGGATGTCGAGCGTGTCGATCCGCGCGGCCCCCGTGACAGGGCCGGTCTGCGACACCTGCCCGGCATCGGCACCCGAGTGTGCGGCGCTTGAAATGGATGTGCTCATGGGACCCCCTTTGCGTGAACGGTTCGCGCAATGACCGAAGCGCGCCCGGCGCACGCGGCCCCGACGCGTCATACCGGGGAATGATGCCGACGGGCGCCGGTGCGGCGCAACCCGGGTTTCGTGAGCTGCCCGAAGGTGTTCGCGAACGGACATGCCGCGATACGCTGACGATGCGTGAACGGCTACAGGTTCCGCAAGGCGGACGCCGCCCCGAGGCGCCGGAGCCTGTGCATTCATCTCCCCCTGACCAGGCAGCGGACGTCCCGCGCACCGAGAAACACCATAAGAGTACGCACCGCGTCCAACCGCCGATTCGAATCGAAATAAAATAACCCAACATCAATACTTTACGGTGACCCCGACGAGAAGGAAACGAATAAGCCTGCGCACAACACCATAAACTTACGCAGCTTTTTCGACCGATAACCCGGTCCACTAATCCCATTGAAAAGAAACAAAAAAACCGCGCCGAAGCGCGGTTGTTTTTCTGAGGCTGGTTATCCGTGCGGGTTACGGGATGCTAAGCTGGAATGGCTTTTCCGGCCGGAACATGGTTTCATAGCCGAGATGTGTGAAGGGGGTCGCCAAGGTGTTCACGTTGGCCTTCCCGGCCCAAAAGTCGACAAAGTGGTCCCGCGACAAGGTGGTCGAACCTGAAACACGCGCGTTGCTGATCGAGGCGATCGTCAACGCCGGAGGAAAATTGGGCCACGGGGCGGCGCAAAACTGGGCCACTTTGGGTTTGCGGGGGACGCGCGTGGTGTGCGGCGGCCAGTCAGCCGCGCTCTCCATGTAGCTGGCGGATGACTGGCCGCCTTGGACCGTCAGGTCCAAGTGTGATGCCTTGGATCAGGTGTTGTCGCCGGGCTTGCGCGCGCGGCTTTGCGCGAGGCGATAGCTTTCGCCGTTCATCTCGAGGATGTTTACGTGGTGGGTCAACCGGTCGAGAAGCGCGCCGGTCAGCCGCTCGGTGCCGAAGGTCTCAGTCCATTCATCGAAGGGCAGATTGCTGGTGATCAACGTGGCTCCGCGCTCGTAACGCTGGGATATCATCTCAAAGAGCAACTCGGCGCCGGTCTTGGACAGGGGCACGAAGCCAAGTTCGTCGATGATGAGCAGCTTCACGGCCGCCATCTGCTTCTGGACGCGCAGCAGCCGACGTTCGTCGCGCGCTTCCATCAACTCGTTGACCAGCGCGGCGGCGGTGGTGAAGCTGACGGACATGCCCTTCTGGCAGGCCGCCAGCCCCAGTCCCAGGGCAATGTGGGTCTTGCCAGTTCCGCTGGGCCCGAGGGCGATCACGTTCTCACGCCGTTCGATCCATTCGCAGCGCGTCAGTTCCAGAACCTGCATCTTGTTCAGCTTCGGGATTGCCTTAAAGTCGAAGCTGTCCAGGCTCTTGGTGGCCGGGAACTTCGCAGCCTTGATGCGGCGCTCGACCATCCGCCGCTCGCGGTCGATCAGTTCCAGTTCGACCAGGCGCGACAGGAACTGGACATGGTCCAGCCCTTCGGCGGCGCATTGGTGCGCAACCTTCTCG
>LFIK01000250.1_pt1 | contig 39299 bp, 40 predicted proteins | sample 643401 | NCBI WGS metagenome assembly LFIK01 (sample SAMN03777447, study PRJNA286221) | soda lake metagenome | biome: soda lake; feature: Kulunda steppe; material: water; isolation source: sample T5-Br brine of Lake Tanatar-5 | place: Russia: Kulunda steppe | collected 2010-07
CATTGTCAGTCTGAAGGCATTGTCAGTCTGAAGGCATTGTCAGTCTGAAGGCATTGTCAGTATGAAGGCAGGTTATTGATCCCGAATGATAACGTTTACCCTCGGCGGTCCGGCACAGCGCGATCCGTTTCGCGACCCCTGACCAGCGTCACCGTGGCGAGGATCGGGCGCTCTTGGCCAGCCGCCATCAGGTCCATGAACGCGCCCGGGCTGCGCGGCCGGATCGGTGGTCAGGTCGCACGCGCAACTGGCAACCAGTCGGCGCGGTCTGGCCTAATCCCGAGCGACCCGCAGCCGGGTGCACAGGCCAGGGGGCCGCCGACGCGCTCTCCCATGAAGCTGGCGGCGGCGGCCCCATGGCCGGGCACCACGAAGCGCGCAGCCTGAGGACGCATGAAGGCGACAACGAGCTTGACGAACACCGATAGGGTCTCTTCCCCGTTCTTGACACTCGGCACCGACCCTTCCGGCGCAACCCTCGAATGCGGAATGCCGCGGGAGAAACCACCAGGCCGGTCAGCTCGGGGCGCGATCAACTGGTCCAAGCAGAGCGGGGGCCCGCCTGCACACATCAGGCCACCTGCTCCAGATCGTTCGTCAGTGGAGCCGGGACAGGGTCCCTGCCGGATCGGAAACGAGTCAATACATTCACAAGTTCTTCTGCGTTCTGGCGCAAGGAACTGGCAGCGGCCGTGCTTTCCTCGGCAACGGCCGCGTTCTGTTGGGTCACCTCGTCCAGTTGGGTCACGCCCGTATTGACCTCGGACAGGCCGGTGGCCTGTTCGCGGGCCGAGGCCGAAAGATCCGCCATCAGCGTTTCCACCTCACTGGCCATGGACAGGATCTCGGTCAAGCTGTCGCCGGCGCGCCCCACCAAGGCCGAGCCGGCCTTTACCTGATCCCCGCTCTCCGCGATCAGCCCCTTGATTTCCCGTGCGGACTCCGAGGCACGCTGCGCGAGGGCGCGCACCTCGGAGGCGACGACGGCGAAGCCGCGGCCGGCCTCGCCGGCGCGGGCGGCCTCGACCCCCGCGTTGAGCGCGAGAAGGTTCGTCTGAAAGGCGATATCTTCGATCACGTCGACGATCCGGGTGATCTGGGCGGCGCTTTTCTCGATCGCCTGCATGGCGGCAACCGCGTCCTGCACGATCCGCGCACCACCTTCGGCGCGGTCACGGTTGTTGTGGCTCACGGTTTCAGCCTCAACGGCACGGGTGGCAGCGGCCCGGACGCTTTCGGTCAGTTCAGTCAATGCCGCCGCCGATTGCTCCAGCGTTGCAGCCTGGGTTTCCGCACGCGTCGACAGCTCCTGGGCGGTTCTTTCGATCTCGCCAGAGTCGTGGCGGACGCTGGCGGCGATCTGGTCGATCTGAGCCACTATGCCGCCAAGTTGTTCGATCACGCTGTTGTAGCTGTCGCGCAGCGACTCATAGGCTTGAGGAAAGGGATCGTGGAGCGGGCTGTCGATGGGCTGCGCGAGATTGCCCCCCGCCAGCCGTTCAAGCGCGGCAGAGATCTCCGATACCACGCGCGCCTGCACGGCCGCTTCAGCCTGTTGGCGCGCCTCGCGGCTGCGGGCGGCTTCGGCTTCGGCCTCGTTGCGCGCCACCTCCGCTGCCTGGGCGTTGGCAACGTTGCGGGCAAGTGTCTCTTCACGCTGGTGGGCGCGCGCCAGGTAGAGCCAGAGCGTCGCCGTGATCGCCGCAGCGAGGGTGCAGCTGACCGCTGCCATGATCGCCAGCAACCCGTTGCGGGTCCCGGACAGCTGCGCCATCAGGCCGCTGCGGTCCTCAAGGATGCTGACCGCAAGAAACGGGCTCCCGTCGGTGGCCGCGACCACCAATGGTTCGGGGAGTTCCGCGGCCTGTGGCGTAATCTCGATGTTTTCCGGCTCAAGCAGCAGGACGCTGCCATCGGCGCTGCGAATGCGCACCGGTGCCGCCAGCCGCGTGTCAAGCCCGGTCAGCGCATTGGTCGCGTCGACATGCAGCACCACATAGCCTTGCAATCGCAGCCCGCCCACAGGCAACGCGACGCTGAGCACCGGCGTGGTCCCCGTTGTCCAGCCATGGGACAACGGGCGCAGCCGTTCGGTGCCATCGCGTTCGGCGAGGGCAGCGCGAAGCGAGTCGGGCAGGGGGGGTGCTGCGCCTGCGAGCCAGGTCTGGCCCAGCGAGTGCAGGTCCAGGTCCAGCACATCGACCCCCAGCAGCGCGATCGCCCCGCTGCTGACGCTGCCACGCGCCTGGACATTGGCCAGATGTGCCGCGATGGCGCCGCCGTCGCCGGCGGCGACCATGGGTTGCAATTCGCGCCCGATCTCGGCTCCGGTCTGGCTGACGAGAGCGACGTGATCGCGCCAGAGAAGACCGTCCACCGCCACCGCCGCGGCGTCATGGCTGCGGTACTGGGCGTAGTCGGACACCAGCCCATCGTAGCTGCGCGTGATCACAAGGGTGATGGCCAGTGTGGCACAGACCACCAAGGCCTGCGCCACGGCCACAGCGATCAGCAGATTACGATATTTACCCGGGTTCCGATCGTGCATGATAACCCTCGTGTCCAATCAGAAGGAGGCACCCCTTCGGGCGCAAGCGGCCTTGATCAGTTGGAGATTACCGGCAGGCCCAGTTCCGACCATTCCTCCATGCCGAGCGCGTAGTAGTGGACATTGGTGTAGCCCCAGCCAACAGCCATTTCGACGGCAGCGGCGGCGCGGCCGCAGGACAGCCCGTTGCAATAGAAAAGCACGGGGGTGTCAGCCTCGACCCCATGCTCGGCAAGAACGTCGGGACCCGAGATATCGGTGTCGATCAGGCGGATTGCCCCGTCGATATGTCCGGCGTTGAAATCGGCTTCGCGCCGGTTATCCAGGATCACCAGTTCCGGCGTGCTGGTGATCAGGTCGATCACGCCATCAGCGTCAACGGTTGTGGCACCGGAAATGTTGAGGGGTGCTCCGGCCTTGGCGGCCGGTGCAGCGAGGGGGGCTGCCAGCAGGCCGATGGTCAGCGCGACTGCGGCGCGGCGGGTGAGTTCCAGGGGCATCTCGATCTCCTTTGACCTGCGCACATGCGGGGTGCAGGGCGCCAAGGGTTATCAGCCTGGACCTGACACCTTTCCTGCAGCTTAATGTCGCGGCGGAAAATCAGGAGCATTTTACCGATTCCGGCTGCCGTTCCTGCATGGCGTCGGCTTCTCACACTGCCCTTGACACCGTCGCCGGCAGGGCACGACCGGGTGGTCATGCCGCTGCCCGCGCCGTCACGGGCACGCGCGCGACGGGACCTGCGCATGATCTGCCGCCACGGCCGCGGTGTGCCCGAAGCGGTGGGCCGGGTGGCATGCCCGGTGCCAGGAGACGGCGCCGCATGCCTCGCGGCGGGCCCGGTGCCGCGAGAGATCGTGATCGCCGCAGCGCCGAGATCGCCCGTCCGAGTTCTGCCTGATTTGAAGGCAGGCGATGACGACGTTCTGCGCTTTTCCGTGCGCCACGGGGTTCGGACCCATGTTACCGCGGCCTCTTTCGTTGGCACAGCGACTGGTAATGCCCTAACACAGCGTCGGCGCAGGGGGCGAGCAAGCTGAAACGCCGGGTCGCGGGGCACGCAGTTTCGAGGAGCGAACGGATGACCACGAGCCTCAGGCGCATAGCGCACAATGCAAAGGGCAGCTTCGATGCGGCCTGGGCGCTGTGCTGCGCGCCGTCACGCGCGCCGGTCGAGGCGATCGATACCGCGCCGCTGCCGCCACGGAGCGCCGAGCGCCCGCACGCGCTGCGGCTGTTCCATTTCAACGACCTTCACAACCATCTTGCCGGCTACGATGCCGATGGCGCCGTGCAGCCGCGGTTCTCGGTGATGGCGCGGATCGTGCACGAGGCGCGCAGCGGGTCGGTGCCGGCGGTGTTCGTCTCGGTCGGGGACGATCACACGGGTGGTATTCTTGACGAAATCGCCTGCGATCGCGACGGGGCGTTTCTGCTGGATCCGGCCTACAGGGTCTATTCCGCCGCCGGGGTCGATGTGGCGGCGATCGGCAATCACGAATTCGATCGCGGCACCGCGTATCTTGCGCGCGCGATCCGGCAGGATGCTGCCTTTCCGATCCTCAGCGCCAACATCCACTCTTCGGAGCATCTTGTGCCGGGGTCCGATTACCACCCCGCGCTCATCGCGCTGATTGGCGGGCTGCGCGTGGGCTTCATCGGGCTGACCACGCGCATCGAGACGCGCGCGCCGCAGAACGGTGACCGGACGGTCCGGGTCGGCAACCCTGTCACTGCGCTCGAACGGCTGCTGCCGCCGCTGTCGGCGGTGTGCGACACGGTGGTGATCCTGTCGCATTGCGGCTATGGTGACAGCGGCACCGCGTCGGGCAAGGCGGCCGTCGCGCGCGACCTTGGCGAGGCCGATTTCGCGCTTGCCGCCTGCGCCGACGCGCACAGCACCGCGCCGGTCATCGTGCTCGGCGCCCACACGCACACCCGGCTCAACGAGCACGGCTTCGACCCGGCCAACCGCATCGGCTCCGTTGCGATCATGCAGGCCGAGGCCAATGGCCGGTTCCTCGGCGAGGTCACGCTCGAAGGGGCACCGCCCGCCTTCGCGCAGGCGCGGCTGCACCCGATCGACGCGGGGGACCCGCATGACCAGGGGCTTTTCGATGCCCATATCCGGCCGCTCTTCGACAAGGTCGATGCCGCGCTTTCCGAGACGATCGTCGACAACCGGATCGCGGGGCTGGACTGGACCGTCACGCAGCGCACGCGCTACGGCGACGAGTGCGGGGTGGCGAATCTCTTTACCGATGCGGTCGTTGCGCGGGTTGCGGCGCTGAGCGGCAGCGCGCCGGATCTGGCCATGATAACGGGGGGGAGCCTGCTGTCAGGGCTGCCGGCCGGGCCGGTGAGTTACCGGCATTTCTTCGAAGTGATGCCCTATCCCGACGAGATCTACGTTCTGGAGGTCACGCCCGGGGACCTTGCCGCGATCCTTGCCTCCAATGCCTGCCGGGTTCTGCGGCCGGACGAGGATCTGGCGACCGACCGCTTCGTGGGGCGCGGGTTCCTGCATTTTTCCGGCGCCTTGCGGTATCGCATCGATCCGGGCGCGGGTCCCGGCACGGCGCGGGCGCATGAGGTGCGGCTTGCCGGTCAGCCGCTTGACGCGCGCCGCGCGCCGATCCGGATCGCGACGGTGTCGTATCTTGCGCTCGGCGGGTTCGGCGAACGCTGGGCCGGGCAAGAGGTCGGTGGCGGGGTGCCGGCGGGGCTTGCGGGCTTCGACATGCGCGCCTTGCCGCAGGAACCCACCGGAGTGTTCTTCCGCAAGGAGGTCGAGGCGCATCTGCGCGCGCTGGGGCGGATCGACACCGACCCGCATGACGGCCGGCTGCGCGTCGCGGGTCAGCTGCCGAACAGGTCGTCGAGCTCGGCGTAGTCGGGCAGCGTCCGGTCGATGGGACGGCCACCGCGCAGCACGATCCGGTCCGATTGCGGCCGCGCGAACAGCTCGTTGAAGCTGCGCGCGCGAAAGATCACCAGATCCGCCCCCGCACCGGGCGCCAGCGAGGGCGCGTCGAAGCCGCAGGCGCGCGCCGGGGCGCCGAGCACGCTGTCCACCCAGTCCGGCGCGGCATGGTCGAGATGGCCGATCCGCGTCGCCTCGCGCAGCACTTCGAGCATGTCGAGATCGCCATAGGCGTAGAACGGATCGCGCGTGTTGTCCGAGGCGAAACTGACATTGATGCCACGCGCGCGCATTTCGTGGACCAACGTGATGCCGCGCATCCGCGGGGTGCGCCCCGGCGCGCGGTCCTGCAGATACAGATTGCACATCGGCAGGCTGACGACGTTCAGCCCGGCCTTCGCGACAAGATCAAGCGTCTCGCCCGCCCGCGCGGGGTCCTGCGCGGCGAGCGAGCAGCAATGGCCCACCGTCACCGGAGCGTCAAACCCTTCGGCCAACACCGTCCGGGCAATCAGGCGCAGCGTCTCGGCGGTGGGGTCCATCGTTTCATCGACATGGAAATCGACCTCCAGCCCGCGCGCGGCGGCAAGGCGCAGAAAGCCGCGCAGCCGCTCGGCAAGGTCGGGCAGGGGATAGCTGACCATGCCCAGCACGCCACCCGCATCGGCCACCAGATCGGCAGTGCCCACGAACGCGCCGCCCAGGTCGATGCGGTCAGCGCCGACAAGGCAGGCCCCCTGCAATGCGATGCGCCCGGCCCATTCGGCACGCAGGTCGCGAAACACCGGCCAGGTGATCGCGTCTTGTGGCGGCAGGCTGTCCAGATGGGTGCGGATCGCGCGCGTGCCATGCGCATACGCGCAGCGCAGCGCGAACTCCATGCGCCGACGAACGTCGGTTGCCGACCAGTTGGCCTCGCGGTCCGCGGACACGGTGCTCAGCGCGCCGCCGAAGCTGCCGTCGGGGTTGGCGGCGCGCGGCCAGATATGGCCCTTGTCCAGATGGGTGTGCATGTCGATGAAGGCAGGCAGCACCATCGCGCCCGACATGTCCACCACGGTGTCGTCGTCCGCCGGCGCGACAATCCGCCCCTCGGCAAGGGTAAGCGCTCCGCGCACCGTCTCTTCCGTGGCCCCGACGAGACACCCCGGCAAGGTCACGTTGTCGAGCCGAAGCCGCGCGGCATCGGGCAATGTGCGAAACGACATCATGCCTCGCGCTTGATCGCGCTTTCGTGCCATTTGCGCAGCAACAGGTGGCTGATGAAGCTGAGCACGACGAAGATCACCACCCCGGTCACCGCGATCAGGATGAGGGCTGCGAACATGCGCGGCACATTCAGCCGATAACTCGCCTCGAGGATGCGGAACGCGAGCCCCGCGCCGGTGCCGCCCGTGCCCGCGACATATTCGGCAACCACCGCCCCGATCAGCGCCAGCGTCCCGGCAATCCGCAACCCGCCAAGGAAATAGGGCAACGCCGTGGGCAGGCGCAGGTAGCGCAGCGTCTGCCAGCGCGTCGCCCCGTAGATGCGGAACATGTCCTGCAGGTTGTGATCGGCGGAATTGAGCCCCAACGTCGTGTTCGACAGCACCGGAAAGAACGCGACCAGCCAGGCGCAGATCAGCAGCCCGACGATGTGACTGTCCACATAGACGAAGATCAAGGGCGCGATCGCGATGATCGGCGTCACCTGCAAGATCACCGCATAAGGGTATAGGGACATCTCGACCAGTCGCGACTGCGTGAACAGCACGGCGAGCCCGACCCCGCCGATCACCGCGACGGCGAGCGCCATCATCGTGATCTGCATGGTGATCAACAGCGCGCTGGACAGCATCGGCCAGTCATTCACCAGCGTCGACGCGACAAGCCCGGGCCGCGGCAGGATGAAATGCGGGATGCCGTTGGCAACCACGAGCCAATCCCATCCCAGCACGAACAGCGCCAACAACCCCACCGGCAGCGCCCAGGCGCCCGTGCGTTCAAGCTTGCGGCGCCGGATCCTGGCCCGGTCTTCGGCGTCGAGTGTCAGGGCGGGTGTGGCCTGTGCCGCGCGTGTGGGGTCGGATATCGTCATGCGTGTTCTCCCATCGCCTCGCGCAGGGCTTCGCTCGCCGAGCGGCACAAGGCGGCATATTCGGCGGATGTGCGGAATTCCTCGGTGCGCGGATACGGGGCATCGACCGACAGTTCCCGGACCACGCGCCCCGGTCGCGCCGCCATCACCACGATCCGGTCCGACATGAACACCGATTCGAACACCGAGTGCGTCACGAAGATCACCGTGCAGCGGATCCGGTCCTTGAGCATCAACAGGTCGTCGTTGAGCTTGAAGCGGGTGATCTCGTCGAGCGCGGCGAAGGGCTCGTCCATCAGGATGATCCGCGGGTTCGTCACCATCGCCCGCGCGATCGACACGCGCATCTTCATGCCCCCGGACAACTCGCGCGGATAGGACTTCTGGAACCGTTCGAGCCCGACGAGCTTGAGCGCTTCGAGCACCCGGTCGCGCACCTCGTTGTAGGAGTGCCCGCGCAGCCGGAACGGCAGCCAGACATTGTCCGCAACGGTCGCCCAGGGCATCAGCGTGGGTTCCTGGAACACCACGCCCAGATCACCGATCTCGTGGCCGCCCTCCCAGACGATGCGCCCGCCGCTGGGCTCCGAGAGCCCGGCGATCAGGCGCAGCGCGGTGGACTTTCCGCAACCGGACGGACCCAGAAGCGAAATGAAGTCACCGTCATTGACGGTCAACGACATGGCGCGGAGCGCCTCCACATCGCCTCCGAAGGTCTTGTCCACGCCCTGCATTTCCAGGACGGTGCGCCGGTGCCCGGCGGCGGATGCGCTCATCGTGCGTCGCCCCTTGCTCTGGTTCACTCTGCCGGACGCAGGTCCATGCCCAGCCCGTTGCCGACGAACTCGGTGGTGAAGGACGCGCGCCAGTCGACGCCCTCTTCCATCACGCCGGCCGCGACCATGTCCGCGTAGAAGGTGCCGACCGCTTCTTCGGTGATCACGCCGATGCCGTATTCGAGCGCGTCTCCGGAATCGACGATGCCTTCCGAGATCATCGCGTTGATCGCGAAGTCGATCTTGTCCAGCGTCATCTCGTCATTGTCGGCCAAGATCATCTCGACGGCGGCGCTGTTGTCGCCGTAAAGGAAGTTGTACCAGCCCAGGATCGAGCCGTTGACGAAACATTCGACGACCTCGGGCCGCTCCTCGATGGTTGATGCCATCGTTTCGATGGTGGTCGCGTAGCCGCCGAAGCCGTAATCGGCGAGCACGAAGACATTGGGTTCGAACCCGGCCTCCTGCTGGATGGCGAAGGGCTCGGACGACAAGAAGCCCTGCATGCCGATATTTTCATTGGCAAGGAACGGGGCGATCGAGAAGGTGTAGGGCGCGCGCTGCTCCTCGGTGAAGTCGAACGCGCTCATCATCCACTGGTAGAACGAAATGTAGCCACCATCCCCGATCAGCAGCGTGTCAAGCTCCTGCAGTTCTTCCCAGGTGTCGGCGACCCCGGGATGCGAGATGATGACCTGCGGCGATTTCTGGAACGACGCGGCGACAACGACCAGCGGAATGTCCTGATCGACCGCGTCGAAGGCCTGCTGCATGTTGCCGCCCATGTGGAAATCCATCCGACCGGCGAGCATCAGCGCGCGATTGTTAACCAGCGGCCCGCCCGGCACGATCGTCACATCGAGCCCGCATTCGGCATACGTGCCGTCGGCCACCGACTGGTAGAACCCGCCATGTTCGGCCTGCGCCTCCCAGTTGGTTCCGAAGGAGACCGCTTCGAGCGCGAGCGCTCCCCCGGTCGTGGCCCCAAGCGCGGCAAAGGCGAGTGTCGAAGATCTGAGCATGGCAGTGCACCTTTCGTGATGTGTTGATGTCGCTATGCGCTGGGGCCGGGCACACAACGAAGCGCAAAGCGCCATCGTGGTCGATTGCTTGGTCCGGATGCCGAAAGCTTGTGCGGATTTCGCGCGGAATGCCCGATTCGACATCACCAACCGCGTCTCGGGGCGTCGGACGCCACGGCGCGTGTGGCGCTGAAGCCCAAGGTTTGGCATCGTGGTGGCATGAAACCGATCAACCCTTCCGGAATCCGCCCGCCCTTCGGAAACTACGCGCATGGCGTGTTGCTTGGCGGGGTGTCGGAGTTGCTTGTGCTGTCGGGCCAGCTTGGCGCGGCGGCGGATGACACCGTGCCCGAGGGGGTGGAGGCGCAGGCCGCGATCGCCTTTGGCAACATCGCCGCGATCCTGGAGGCAGCAGGGCTCACGCGTGGCGATGTGCTGCGGCTGAATGCCTATGTGACCACGCGCGCCGACATGGCCGGATACATGCGCGCCCGTGATGCCTGGCTCGACGGGCTCGCGGTGCGGCCGGCATCCACCTTGATGATCGTGTCCGGCTTCACGCGCCCGGAATTCCGCGTCGAGATCGAGGCGCTTGCCGCGCGCTGACGAAGTGCTGCGAATGCGGGCATTCAGCCCCGCGCCTGCCGCCAAAACAGGCGCGCGCGCCGGAATGACCGCGTTCGGGATCAGCGACATGGAAGCTCGGCAGACGCTGCGCTAGCACATGACTGCGCCCGCGCGGCGCATGTGTAGCAGGGAAGGACCGCCGATGACCGCCGATATCGCAGCCGCGCGCGCCGCGCTCGCGCATCTTGACCTCGAGCAGAGCGACGCCGCGATCCGCTCCAAGAGCCGCGATTTCTTCTGGTATTCGCCGGTGCTGAAGGATCGGCTTGACCATGTGCAGGCCGATTTCGTGGTCGCCCCGCGGTCGGAAGCCGAAGTCATCGAGGTCCTGCGGGTGTGTTATGCGCACAACGTCCCTGTCACCACGCGCGGCGCCGGCACCGGCAATTACGGACAGGCAATGCCGCTCGCCGGTGGCTGCGTGCTGCACATTAAGCATCTCGACAAGGTCCGCGCGGTCCATCCCGGCCGCGTCATCGTCGAGCCGGGCTGCCTGCTGAAGGATCTCGATGCGGCGACGATCGCCGAGTCGCGGCAGGAGCTGCGGATGTTCTCGTCGACCTGGGCCACGGCGACGATCGGCGGCTTCATCGCGGGCGGATCGGGCGGGGTGGGCTCGTGCACCTGGGGCCAGCTGCGCGATCCGGGCAACATCATCCGTCTGCGCGTGGTCACGATGGAAGCCGAGCCGCGCGTGCTGGAGTTCCGCGGCGAGGAGCTAGCCCGCGTCTCGCACGCTTACGGCACCAACGGGATCATCACCGAGATCGAGATGCCGCTGGCCCCGGCCTATGACTGGATCGGCGTGTTCGTCAGCTTCGAGGACTTCGCCGCCGCGCAGCATTTCGCCGCTGATCTCGCGAACGAGGACGGCATCCTCATCAAGCTCGCCGCCGTGTTCGAAGCGCCGATCCCGCAGGAGTATTTCCAGCGCGTGAAACCGTATATCGCGGCCGGGCGGCACATGGTCGGCGCCATGATCGCGCCGCATGCGATGGACGGCTTCCTGACCTTCCTTGGCCGGCGCGACGGGGCGGAGTTGATCTACCGCTCCGATGACCATGCCTGGACGCGCGATCCGGGGCCGGTGTTCGAATACACCTGGAACCACACCACGCTGCGCGCGCTCAAGGTCGACCCGGACATCACCTATCTGCAGGTGCGCTATGGTGGCGCGGATTTCCACGACAAGGTTGCGACGATGCGTGCCGCCTTCCCCGGCGAGGTGCTCCAGCACCTCGAGGCGATCCGCGAGAACGGCAAGGTTATCTTCGCCGGGCTCAGCCTGGTGAAATTCACCACCGAAGCGCGGCTCGACGAGATCGTCCGCGCGCATGAAGCGGCCGGCTGCATGATCTTCAACCCGCATCGCTACACCCTCGAGGAAGGCGGGCGCCAGACCGTCGACGACCGCCAGCTTGCCTTCAAGCGCGAGGCCGACCCCAAGGGACTGCTCAATCCCGGCAAGATGATCGCCTGGGACGACCCCGGTTTCGACTTCGGGCGCATGTATGCCTATCCCAGGATGCAGGCCGCCGAATGAGGGCCTTCGTCCTGCATGCCCACCCTTGCAGCGACAGCTTCGCCGGCGCCCTGCACGAGGCCGTCACCCGGACGCTGGCGGCCCGGGGGTGGGAGGTTGATGACTGCGATCTCTACGCCGAAGGGTTCGACCCGGTTCTCTCGGCGTCCGAACGGCGCGGGTATCACGATATGTCGGTCAATACCGCTCCGGTCGCCGGGTATGTCGAGCGCCTGCGCGCGGCACGTGCGCTCGTGCTCGTCTTCCCGGTCTGGAATTTCGGCTACCCGGCGATTCTGAAGGGCTTTTTCGACCGGGTCTTCCTGCCCGGCGTCTCGTTCGTGATGCGCTCGGGGCAGGTGGCGCCGGGGCTGACGCAGATCGACCGCGTCGCGGCCGTGACGACCTATGGCGCCACCCGGCTGCGCGCGATGCTGGCGGGCGATCCGCCGCGCCGGGTCGTGACCCGGCCGCTGCGCTTCGTGACGCGGCCCGGCAAGCTGCGGTATCTGGCGCTTTATGACATGAATCGCGCGGATGATGCGCGCCGGCAGCGGTTCATGGCCCGGGTGCGGCGCGAGATGGCGGTGCTGTGATGCGCGCGCTGGTCGTCTATTGTCACCCCAGCCCCGCGAGCTTCAGCGCCGCCGTGCGCGACGTTGTCACCGAGCGGCTGACGGCCGCCGGGGCCGAGATCCGGCTGCACGATCTCTATGCCGACGATTTCATGCCCGGGCTGACCCGCACCGAATGGGAGGGCTACCTCGACCCGTCGGTGAATCGGGCGGGTGTCATGCGGCAGGTCGCCGATCTGGCGTGGTGCGATACGCTGATCTTCGTCTATCCGACATGGTGGTATGGCCTTCCGGCGGTGCTCAAGGGGTGGCTCGACAGGGTGCTCGTGCCCGAGGTCGCCTTCCTGATGCCCGACGCCGAAAACCACGACATCCGCCCCGCCCTGACGCATATCACCCGGCTGGGCGTCTTCACCACCTGCGGGGCGAGCCGCTGGCTGACGGCCCTGATCGGCGCGCCGGGCAAGCGCACGCTCCTGCGCGGGCTGCGCATCCTGTGCGCGCGACGCTGCCGGACCGCCTTCGCCGCACATTACCTGATGGACAGCGCGACGCCCGAGAGCCGCGCGCGCCATCTCCAGCGCGTTGCCCGCACCACCGACCGGCTCGTGCGTGGCGGCGGCTTGCCCGACCCTTTTGCCCTTCTGATCAAGGAACAACGCGCATGATCCGCCGCGACTGGGCCGAGTACCGCGCCCGTGAATACGACACCATCGATCCGATGGAGACCATCGCGATCCTGCCCACCGCCGCGATCGAGCAACACGGCCCCCACCTGCCCGTCGGGGTGGACATGATGATCATGGACGGGATGCTGGCGCGACTGCGTGCGGCATGCCCCGCCGATCTCGATATCCGGATCTTGCCGATACAGGCGGTTGGCAAGTCCAACGAGCATCTGCACGCTGCCGGGACCCTGACACTCACCGCCGAGACGGCGCTTCGCGCCTGGGTCGAGATCGGGCTGTCGATCGCGCGTGCTGGGGTGCGCAAGGTTGCACTGGTCAACAGCCATGGCGGCAATCTCGATCTCGTGTCGATCCTGTCGCGCGAGTTGCGGGTGCAGGCAGGAATGCGAGCGGTCAAGTGCCAATGGGGCGCTTTCGGCGTCCCCGAGGGGCTGGTGAGCGAGCATGAGCGCGCCTACGGCATCCATGGTGGCGACATCGAGACCTCGCTGATGCTCTCATTCCGGCCCGAGCTCGTGGACATGGCCGCGGCGCAGGATTTCCGCTCGAGCGCCGAGGACGCGACCATCGCGCCGACCGGGCCGGTGGCGATGGGATGGGTGGCGCCGGATCTCAACCCCGACGGGGTGGTGGGGAACGCCGCCATCGCGACCGCCGCGAAGGGCGCAGCGATCGCCGATCACCAGGTCGCGGGCTTCATCAAGATGCTGCGCGCACTGCGCGCGACGCCGCTTCCCTGAACCCCGCACCGGCGGCAGCGGCTCGCTGGCCATGATGAAAACGCTCAGTCATGGATGATCGCCGGAGAGAGCGGGGCCGGGATCGAACGTTCGCCCCCCTCTGAGCTATTGTTCCGACTTATGTGACTGATGGTTTGAATCGCCATCCGGTGCAGACGCGACCGGCAGCGAAACCCTGCCAGGGGTGCCGACATCTTCCACCTCGGCAGCCGCCGGGTGAATTGCAGCGCCCCGACCTATACCCCGGACGCGGCATGGGTGCCGCAGCAGGCGCGCAACACGCGCATGTGGTGCGCGAAGCAGGGGATCGAGGCGGGCTTCGGACCGCAGCGGATGATCTATGCCGACTGCACCGCCTCGGGTCGGGCGCTCGCGCAGGTCGAGGATTTCATCCGCGACCAGGTCCTGCCGGTCTATGCCAACAGCCACACCGAAGCATCGTGGTGCGGCGCGGCGATGACGCAGCTGCGCGCCGCCGCGCGCTGCACGGTCGATCCGGCAACCGCGCGCTTCCGGTTGAGCGATCCCGCGCCGGCCGACACCCGGGAGAATGCCCGGAAGGTGCCCTTCTTGTCGCAGAGCCGGCTCAGGAGGGAGTCGGTCCTTTGAAATCCTGCCATGCGCATGCTGGCATGTCAGTGATCATGGTTGACATTTCAAAACGCACTTGCAAACCTTCCAGGATGCTGGATCCGGATTCTCCATTCTCGCCTGCGCCGAACGCCGCCCCCTTGAAGGAGGTTGCGCTGGATCGCTTGCGTGCCGCGATCCTGTCGGTGGAGCTTGCGCCTGGCATGCAGGTCTCAGAAGCACAGCTCTGCGCACGTTACGGGCTGTCGAAGGCGGCGGTGCGCAACGCGCTGGCGCGGCTTCAGGGCGAGCGCCTGGTGCATGCATCAGCGCGGCGCGGATATACGGTTGCGCCGATCACGCCGCGAAGCCTCGACGACCTTGTGGAGGCGCGGCGCCTTGCAGAGCCGGCGCTCGCGACGCTCTCCTGCTCTGCGTCGCAGATGGCCGAGCTGCGCAAGCGCGCCCTCGTTGCGGATACGGCGGCAGGATCGGGGGATCGCCGTGCAGCCTACGGGGCCGAGCGCGCGTTCTGCGCTGCGCTCGCGGCGCCGCTGCCGAATGATACCGTGCGCCATTGGCTGGCGCAGCTCTGGGATGAAACGCACCGTGCCGGTCTGGCGCTGCATGTGCCCGCGCAGGCCTTGGCGCAGGGCGGATGCGCCGCGCTGGCCGAGCGCCTGGCCGAGGGCGACGTGGCACGCACGACCGCCGCCTTGCTGGCACGCATCGACGGCTTTGCAGCGGCCGTCGACGCGGTTCTGCGACGCTCGGATGCGCCCATCCACGCGCCGGGTCGTCAGGCACCACCGCGAGCGTCGCGGGCAGTGCGGCCGAATGCTGCTTTCGTCACGAAGAACCACCAACAGGGAGACGTCACGCCATGAGCCACTTCTGGAAGCCCGTCCGAAAGGGCGCCGTCGCAACGGTGTTCCTGGGCGCCATGAGCGCGCAGGCGGTTGCGCTGGAGACCGTGGTCATCGATCTGGTGAACGAACCATCGTCGCTTGACCCACATGTTCAGTGGAACCCTGACAGCTATGCGGTCTATCGCAACATCTTCGACAACCTGCTGACCCGCGATGACGACGGCGAGATCATCCCGCAGGTGGCGACTGCATGGGAGTACCTGTCGGACACCGAGATCGCCTTCACCATCCGCACCGACATCACCTTCCATGACGGCACGCCGCTCACCGCCGAGGATGTCGCTTTCAGCGTGGAGCGGATCACCGACCCGGATTTCGGCAGCCCTCAGCTGGGGCAGTTCAACCAGATCACCGCCGCCGAGGTGACGGGGGACGACACCGTGGTGCTGACCACCGCGCGCCCCTACCCGGCGCTTCTGGCGCAGCTGGTGAAGCTGTCGATCGTCCCGGCCGAGCACGTTCAGGAGGTCGGCGACGACGCGTTCAACGCGGCCCCGCTGGGGTCGGGGCCGTATGTGTTCGACGCCTGGCAGCGCGGCGTGCAGGTCACGCTGACCCGCAATGACGACTACTGGGGCGATGCCGGTCCGTTCGAGCGCGCGGAATTCCGCGCCGTGCCCGATGCCGCCACGCGCGTTGCCAATCTGCAAAGCGGCGCCAGCAACCTGATCGTCACCATCGACCCGGACATGGCCATGCAGCTGGACATGGCCGCGGGGGTCAGCCCGCGTTCGGCGCTCACCGAACGTGTGGGCTTCCTGCGCCTCAACGGCGCACGCGAGGAGCTCGAAGACCTCCGCATGCGGCAGGCGATCGCGCACGCCATCGACAAGGAGCTGATCGTCGAAGGGTTGCTCGCCGGCTTTGATCGGCCCGTGGATCAGATGCTGTCGCCCGCCCATTTCGGCTGGATCGACGGGATCGAGGGGCTGCCCTACGACCCCGACACCGCCCGCGCGCTGATCGAGGAGATCGGCGAGGATGCGCAGCGCCCGATGGTGTTCGCCACCGCTCCGGTGTTCGACCAGCGCATCGTGCAGGCGCTGCAGCAGATGCTGTCCGAGGTCGGGCTGAACGTGTCGATCGAGCTGAGCGACATGTCGAGCTATCTCTCGCGCGTGCAGTCCGACCCCGAGGATGCGCCGCACATGAACTTCGGGCGCTGGTCCTGCGCCTGTCAGGATGCGGACGGGGTGCTGCACCCGCTGCTGCACTCCAGCAGTTCGTGGTCGACCCTGAACGATCCGGAGTTCGACGCCCCGCTGGAAGCCGCGCGCGAAACGCTGGACGAGGACGAGCGCCTGGACGCGTATCGCGCGGTGCATGAGCGCGTCATCGCCGAGGTTCCGCTGGTGCCGCTCTATCAGGCCGCGATCCTCTACGGCGTCGATGATCGCCTCGAATGGACGCCCACGCCCAACGAGAGCATGTTCCTGAACCGGATGGGCTGGAGCGACTGACGCGCCTTCCCCGCCGGGTCGCCGAGCCGGCCCGGCGGTCCGCCCACAAGGAGCGCCCGCGATGACATCGTTTCTGGTCCGCAGAACCGGCCAGGCCGCGCTGGCGCTGTTCGGCGTGTGCACGCTGATCTTCTTTCTGACGCGGCTGACCGGCGACCCGGTGCTGCTGATGGCCCCCGAGGGCGCGACCCGCGCCGATATCGAAGCCCTGCGCACCGCGTTGGGCTTCGACCGTCCGCTGATCGTCCAGTACTGGGAGTATCTCAACGGGCTGATGCGCTTCGATTTCGGCCAGTCGATCGTGCAGCGGGTCCCGGTGATGGACATCATCGTATCGCGGCTTCCCTACACGCTCGGGCTGGCGGCGGCGGCGCTCGTCGTGGCGCTGGGGCTGGGGGTGCCGATGGGCGTCTACATGGCCGTTCATCGCGCGCGCCCGCTGGCGCGGGTGCTGATGGGGGTGGTGCTGGCGGGGCAGAGCCTGCCGACCTTCTGGTCCGGGATCCTGCTGATCAGCCTGTTCGCGGTCACGCTGGGCTGGTTGCCGTCATCGGGCGCGCGCGAGGTGACGAGCGTCATCATGCCGGCGATTGCGCTGGGGTTGCTGAGCATGGCGACCTTTGCACGGGTTGCCCGCAGCGCGGTGCTGGACGAACTCTCCAAGCCTTACGTCCGCGCGGCGCGCGCCAAGGGGCTGTCGACCGGCCGCGTGGTGCGCCGGCATGTTCTGCGCAACGGGTCGATCCCGGTGATCTCGGTGTCGGCGCTGGAAATCGCCAACCTGCTGGCCGGCGCGGTCATCGTCGAAACGGTGTTCGCGTGGCCGGGGCTGGGGCTGCTGACCGTGCAGGCGATTCAGGCGCGCGACTTTCCGATCGTCGAGGCGGTGGTCCTGCTGTCCGCCGTCGTGTCGATCGGGCTGAACCTGATCGCGGATATCCTTTACAGCGTCGTCGACCCGCGGATCACGCTCGACGGGGCGGCGCGATGAGCGTGCGCGCCGCGATGCGTCGGCGCAACTGGTGGATTGCGCCGCATCTGTGGCCGTTCGTGGCCATTCTGCTTGGCTTCGCGGCGATGGCGCTGCTTGCGCCGTGGCTCGCGCCAGCCGACCCGACAAGCCAGAACCTGCTGGGACGCCTGCGCCCCCCGGGCGAGGAGGTGCGCGGCTTCACCTATCTGCTGGGCAGCGACGAGCTGGGCCGCGATCTGCTCAGCCGGCTGATCTTCGGGGCGCAGGTCTCGCTCAGCGTGGCGATCCTGTCGGTGCTGATCAGCGGGCTCGCGGGCACGGCACTGGGCATGATCGCGGCCTATTTCCGGGGCTGGACGGACACGGTCATCATGCGCGTGGTCGACATCTTCCTGTCGGTGCCGCCCATCCTGCTGGCGATCATCACCGTTGCGGTGTTGGGGCCGGGGCTGTGGAACGTGATCATCGTGCTCGCCCTGACGCGCTGGCCGCGTTACGCCCGCGTCGCCTATGGCCAGACCCTGGCGGTCATGAACATGCCGTTCGTCCGGATCGCCCGCTTCAGCGGTGCGAGCGCGGGGCGCATTCTGGCCGTGCATGTGCTGCCGAACATCATCGGTCCGCTGATGGTGATCGTGACGCTCGAATTCGGCCTGATGGTGCTGTTCGAGGCCGGGCTGTCCTTTCTGGGGCTGGGCGTGCAACCGCCGACCCCAAGCTGGGGTGCGATGCTGAGCACGGGGCGCAATTACGTCGCAAGCGCGTGGTGGATCGCCGCGTTTCCCGGGCTGTGCCTGTTCCTGCTGGTGCTGGCGGTAAACGTCATCGGCGATGATCTGCGCGACCGGTACGACCGGCGCGGAACCGAAAGGAGCAAGGCATGACGCCGGACTATCACGGCCATTTCGCGGGCAAGACGGTGGTGCTCACGGGGGCCTGCGGGGTCATCGGGGACTGGCTGGCGCGCGGCTTCGCGGAGCAGGGCGCGCGGCTGATGCTCAGCGACCGGATGCCCGACAAGCTGCGGACGCTGGCCGAGCGCCTGCCGACCGAGACCCGCACCCATGTCACCGAGCTGACCGAGGACGCCAGCCTGCGCGACCTGATCGCCACCACGACGCAGGCCTGGGGCGCGCCCGATATCGTGATCAACAATGCCGGCGTCTATCCCAGCGGCTGGCTGCTGGACATCGATCTGGCCGAATGGGACCGGATTTTCGACGTGAACCTGCGCGCGGTCTTCGCGCTGACGCAGGGCTTTGCCCGCGCGATGGTCGAACACGAAAAGCCGGGCGCGATCGTCAACATCTCGTCGGGGGCGGCGCGCAAGATGCGCACGACTGTGGTGCCCTACTGCGTGTCGAAGACCGCGCTGGACCGGCTCACCAAGGGCTTCGCGCTGGAGCTTGCGCGCCACGGGATCCGCGTGAACAGCGTCGAACCCGGCTTCGCGGCCGGGTCCGAGGCCAGCCCCGTGCCGCCGGCGCATGTGCAGGCGGTCACGGCCGGCATCCCGCTGGGCCGCGCGTCCGAGCCCGGCGACGCGCTCGCGGCGGTGCTGTGGCTGTGCTCGCCCGCGGCGGCCTATGTGACCGGCGCCACGCTCGCGGTGGATGGCGGCAATTCGATCGGCGCGTCGGTCGTGTTTCAGGACAAGAAGGAGCCTCTATGACCCTCGACCGGCCGTCCTATGTCTGGCCGGGCGGCAAACGCTCGGCCGCCTGCTTCAGCGTCGATGTCGACGCCGAGGCGCCGTATCTCTGGCAGCACCGCGCGGCCATGCCCGACACCATAGGCGCGCTGGAACAGCGCCGCTTCGGCCCGCGCGAAGGGCTCTGGCGGCTGACCGATCTGCTCGAGCGGCACGGCATCCGGGGCAGCTTCTACGTGCCCGGCGTGGTGGCCGAGACATATCCCGACATCCTGCCCGAGCTGTGCCGCCGCGGGCACGAGGTCGGGCTGCACGGGTGGCTGCACGAGCTTGTCGCCGACACCACGCAGGCCGATTTCGTCCGCGCGCTCGACCGCGCGCTCGCGCTGTTCGAGGCGCAGACCGGACAGGCGCCCGCCGGCTTCCGCTCACCGGCGTGGGAGATGACGCCCGCCATGCTCGCCGCGCTCAGGGAGCGCGGGCTGCGGTATGACAGCAGCCTGATGGGGTATGAGCACCCCTACGAGATCGACGGGATCACCGAGATCCCGGTGCACTGGTCCGTCGATGACGCGATCTACTTCAAGTTCCTCGGCGGTGGCGCGGACAAATGGCCGCCCGTTGCCCCGTTGCACGTCGGCGAGGCGTGGCTCCACGAATGGCGCAGCGGATCCGCGTATGGGTCACTGTTCATGGTGACGGTGCACCCGTGGATCTCCGGGCGCGCAGGGCGGATCGCAATGCTGGACCACGTGCTCGAAACGATCACCGGCGACGCGGCGACCTGGTGGGCCACGGCCGCCGAGATCGCCGACTGGCACGCGCGCTCGCCCAACGCGGGCCGGTTTTCGGTTGCGGCGACCGTCCCGACAGGTGCGGCATGAACGCGAGCTGGCGCATCGCAAAGGCCCCTGTCACGGGCAGCAACGGGGTGGTCACCGCGCAGCACCCTGCCGCCGCGCGCGCCGGTGCCGAGGTGCTGGCCCGCGGCGGCAACGCGGTCGATGCGGCGGTGGCCGCGACGCTGGTGCTGTCGGTGGTGGAGCCGTGGCTCAGTGGTATCGGCGGCGGCGGTTTCCTGTTGCGGATGGACCGCGACGGCGGCGCCGAGGCGCTCGATTTCAACATGATCTCAAGCCGGCATACCCGTGCCGAGGATTACCCGCTGGTCGACGGCCGCGGCGGCGACTGGTTCGACTGGCCCGCGGTCGAAGGCGACCGCAACCTCGCCGGGCCAGCGTCGATCTGCGTGCCCGGGGCCGTGGCGGGGCTCGGCGCCGCGCTCGAACGGTATGGGTCGATCGCCTGGGCCGATGCGGTCGCCCCGGCGCTGGCCGAGGCCGAGGCCGGGCTGCCGGTGGACTGGTACACCCAGCTCTGCATCGGGATCGATGCGCAGGGGCTGTCGCGCGACCCGGCGGCGCGGGCGCTGTTCCTGCCCGACGATACCCCGCCGCGGCTGCCCGAGGGCCGCGCCACCGACCGCCGCCCCTGGCCCGCCAAGGCCGCCACCTTGCGACGGCTGGCCGGGGCGGGATGGCGCGACTTCTACACCGGGGCGCTGGCCGCCGATCTGGCCGCCGATCTGCGCGATGCGGGCTCGGTGATCGATGCCGCAGACCTGTCGGCCTACGCGCCGCGCTGGGCCGCGCCGCTTCGGGGCAGCTACCGCGGCACCGCGATCGCGGCGATGCCCGGCCTGTCCGGCGGCCCCACCGTGCTGGACGCGCTCGGACGGCTGGAGGGGCGGATGACGCCTGCGGCGGACGGCCCCGATGCCCACGCCTACGCAGCCTTCGCGGATGCGATCCGCGACAGCTACGCGGTGCGGCTCAACAGCATGGGCCACGCATCGGCCACGGGGGACTGCACCAGCCATGTCAACGTCGTCGATGCCGATGGCACGATGGTGGCGCTGACCAACACGCTGCTGTCGCGCTTCGGCGCGAAGGTGGTGGGCCACCGCACCGGGATCGTGCTGAACAACGCGATGATGTGGTTCGACCCGCGCCCCGGTGTGGCCAATGCGATCGCCCCCGGGGTGCGGCCGCTGTCCAACATGTGTCCGCTGCTCCTGACCGAAGACGGGCGCCCGGTCGCGGCCATGGGCGCGGCGGGCGGTCGGCAGATCTTTCCGGCACTGCTGCAGATGATCGCCTTCGCGGTCGACTGGCGGCTGCCCCCCGACGTGGTGATGCACATGCCGCGCATCGACGCCAGCGCGCCCACGATCCGCGTCAATCGCGCGTGCCCCAGCGCCACCGCCGGGCTGATCGGCAACAGACACCCTGTCGAGGTGGTGGATGATGTTCTCTACCCGGTGCAGTTCGCGGTCCCGTCGATGATCGCGGCCCACGCCGGGGCAGCGACGGGCATGGCGCATCCCAACCACCCCTGGGCCTGCGCGGTGGCGCCATGACCGAGCCGCTGCTGTCGATCGAGAACCTGGAGATCCGCTTCGGCGACATGGCGGTGGTCGAGGATCTGTCGCTGCGCATCGAGGCGGGCGAGACGCTGGCGGTGGTCGGCGAATCGGGCTGCGGCAAGAGCATCACCGGGCTGTCGCTGATGGGCCTGCTGCCGCCGCAGGCGCGCGTGGCCGGCGGGCGCGCGGTGTTCGACGGGCAGGATCTGGCAGCGCTGGATGAGGCTGCGATGACCCGGCTGCGCGGGACCAGCCTCTCCATGATCTTTCAGGAACCCGTGCTGTCACTGGACCCGACGATGCGTGTGGGCCGGCAGGTGGCCGAGGCCCTGCAGCAGCACCGCCCCATCAGCGGGGCAGCCGCGGCCGAGCGGACGCTGCTGATGTTCGAGGCCGTGGGCATCCCTGAACCCCGCGCCCGGATGCGACAGTATCCGCACGAGCTCTCGGGCGGGATGTGCCAACGGGTGATGATCGCCATGGCGCTGATCTGCAGCCCGCGGCTGCTGATCGCGGATGAACCCACCACCGCGCTCGACGTGACGATCCAGGCGCAGATCCTCGACCTGATCGGGCGGATGCGGCGCGAAACCGGAACGGCCGTGCTGCTGATCACGCACGACATGGGCGTCGTGGCCGAGGTCGCCGACCGCGTCGCGGTGATGTATGCGGGCCGGATCGTCGAAACCGCCCCGGTGGCCGAGCTCTTCCGCCAGCCGCGCCACCCCTACACACATCTGCTGCTGCGCACGATCCCGCGCGTCGGCGGGCCGCGCAAGACGCCGCTTCCTGCGATCGCCGGCAGCGTGCCTGATCTGAGCCAGTGGACGGGCGGATGCCGCTTTCACCCGCGCTGTCCGCTCGCCGACGCGCGCTGCAAGGGCGAGACGCCGCCGCTGGTGCCCGCGCCGGATGCGCCGGGCCATCGCGCGGCCTGCTGGCACAGCGATCGGCTTATCGCCCGCCCCGAGGCCCTTGCATGACCGACACAGCACTCCTCGAACTCGACGATATCTCGGTGCATTTCCCGATCGGTGGGGGGCTGTTCGGCCGCGCGACCGGGCTGGTGCGCGCGGTCGACGGGGTCAGCCTGCGGGTGCGGCGCGGGCAGACCGTCGCGCTGGTGGGCGAATCCGGGTGCGGGAAGTCCACGGTCGGATACACGGCGCTGGGAATGCAGGCGCCGACCGCCGGTGCCGTGCGCCTCGACGGGGCCGACCTTGCCGCGATGACGCCTGCGCAGCGGCGCGGCCTTGCGCGGCGGATGCAGATCATCTTTCAGGACCCGGGCTCGGCGCTCAACCCGCGCATGCGCATCGGCGACAGTATCGCCGAGCCGTTGCGCATCCACACGCGGCTGTCCGCGCGCGAGCGCCGGGTCCGGGTGGGGGCGCTGCTGGAACAGGTCGGGCTGCGCCCCGAGCACGCGGACCGCATGCCCGACGCGTTCTCCGGCGGCCAGCGCCAGCGGATCGTGATCGCGCGCGCGCTGACGCTGGAGCCCGAACTCATCGTCTGCGACGAGGCCGTGTCGGCGCTCGATGTCTCGATCCAGAGCCAGATCCTGAACCTGCTGCTGGACCTGCAGCAGCGGCTTGGGCTGGCGTATCTGTTCATCAGCCACGATTTGTCGGTGGTCCACCACGTGGCCGATCAGATCGCGGTGATGTATCTGGGCAGGATCGTCGAAATGGCACCGGCCGAGACGCTCTTCGCCACTCCCCGCCATCCGTATACGAAGGCCCTGCTGTCTGCCGCACCGCGCCCCGACCCCGCCGCGCTGTCGAGGCGCACGTTGCTGACCGGTGACCTGCCCAGTCCGGCCAATCCACCCGCAGGGTGCAACTTCGTGACACGTTGCCCGGTGGCGCGGCCGGCCTGTGGCCATGACGATCCGGCGCTCTTGCCGGTCGCGCGCGATCACGAGGTCGCCTGCCCTTACGCCGAGGCATGACGACGCGTAGAGGTCCCTCAACCGATGCGGTGGATGCCCCCACCCAGCGGCATCTCGTATGCCATGATGGTTCCATCGGAACCGCACGCAGGGCACATCGATGACGACACCGAGGAGCATTCTGGCGATCGACCTGGCGAAGGGCAGCTTCCAGGTCTGCGCAATCGAAGCGGATGGGGCGGTTCCATACAACCGCGTGTTATCGCGGACCCGCCTCATGGCGCTTCTCGAAGAGCAGCCGGCTGGCCATGGCGAGTTTCGGCCCCCTTGACCTGACGTCCGCGCCGAGGGTCAGGCCGGGCACGGGTTGATGCGGCGCAACTGGGCAAGGCGGCGCATTCGTCGGGGAAATGATCCCCCGGATCAATTCCTGAGCCTCTTCATTGCAGGCGAGGGTCTTCATCCCGATCCTGGCCTTCGCGCGCGCCGGACCGATGGTGCGCACCAGCGTCCCGCCCATGTCGTTGCTCCGGGCACCAAAGACATGCTCGCCCGCCGGACCCCACAGGAGCTGGGCCAGGCCGAGGGCTTCGTCGCCGAGGCGCGCAAGCGTGCGGAGGCCGGTCTGGAGATCGACGCTCGAGCCGATGCGGGCGGCCCGGCGGCGTCCTGCCCGCGCTGCGGAGGCGATGTGCGCACCCGTTGGGGTCGGACAAGCACCGGCGCACAGCGATGGCACTGCTCGGGGTGCCGGGCAACCTGGTCGGGCCGCAGCGGCACGCCGCTGGCCCGTGTTCACCGCCCCGACCTGGTGGTCGCGCTGGCGCGTGACATGATCGAGGCGCCGCAGCCGATGTCCCGCCGCCGCGGGGCCGAGGTGCTGGGGGGTGTCGCGTGACAGCATCTGGCGTTCGCCGCCGGCCTCGGACCGGTGGCGGCCCTGGCGGCTCACCGGATGGCGATCATCGGCGCATTGACGCCGGAGGGTGACGACAGCCTTGCGGGCATTGTCGAGGGTTGCCATCGGAGCGCCATCGGTTCGAGCGACGATGGCAACGAAGCCCATCAGCACGAGAGCCGCAAGCGGTCGCGCGAATGGGTCCGGCACCGGCGCGACCCTGACACCCACCCGGCGCCGCCGCGTCTGAAGTGGCGGGCCTATCGGCGGCGCGGCGACAGCCCCTCCGGGGGGCTGGCGGGCCTGGGAGAAGAAACTCCTCGCGGCAACGGACCGCGCTGGTCACCGCGCCTTCCAGGGTGAGGCAGCGCCGAACGCCGACGCGGGTCAGGCGGCGATCTCCGGCGCCCTGTTGCCCGTGATGGCGCCCGAAGCGGTGCTCTGCACGGACGGCTTCGTCACCTACGAGCGGCCCCGCGTCCAGGAACCTCGCCGCCTACGGCCGCTGGCACGCAGCCCGGAACAATGCGGACCGCTCCTACCTCGATGCGCTCGGGCCACTGCTTGCTCCAGGCCCGCGCGCCAACACGATTCGCTGACACCGCCCAAACCTCCATTTTGGAAGCTTGAATCAGAAATCAGCCCACATGGGAATCCTGATTGTCCACAGGCCCTGGAAAACCGCGCGCAAGGTCGCGGCGTATTGCACGGAAATCTGGCTGCGGTTTGGGGGTGGCCGGGGGGTGGAACCCCCATCGCCGGGGAGACCCGGGCACGCCCGCCCCCATCGTGCCCAACGATCCAGCCGCTATCAGTCCCGCACCCCCACCGGCGCCCTCGGGCTCTGCACCCGGGCACGCGACCAGCTACCCCTGCTGCACCCCCGGCGGGTCACGCCCCGGGCTGAGGGCGAGGCTGCACCAGTTGCGGGGCCAGGAGTTATCGACACCCGCGCTGCGCGCGCGCACCGGCGTGGAACCGGCAAGCCGCCCTACCACCCAGGGTGGAGCACCCATCGACACCCGCCTAGGGCGCCAGATTTTTTTGGGCGATCTAGTGTTCCGAGTCCGACATTTGCTACCGATTTCCTCTGATATGGTCGAGCGCGTCGAGTGCGCGCCGCTCGCGGGCGTGACATGCAGCTTGAAGCGCGGGTGTTATTCGAGCCGGGCCTGCACCTCGGGCGTCTTGTGGGTGGCGTAGTTGTCGAGCACGAGATGGATGTCGCGAGGTTTCCTCACCGCCCGGTCGATACGGCGGAGGAAACTCAGGAACTCCCGCGCGCGGTGGCGCGGCATGCATTCTCCGATGACCAGGCCCGACTTCACGTCCAGCGCGGCGAAGAGCGTGGTGGTGCCGTGGCGCTCGTAGTCGTGGGTCATGGTGGCGGCGCGTCCCTTCTTGAGCGGCAGGCCGGGCTGGGTCCGGTCGAGCGCCTGGATCCGGGACTTCTCGTCGACGCACAAGACGACCGCGCGGTCCGGCGGGTCGAGGTAGAGGCCGACGATCCCGGTGACCTTCTCCTCGAACATCGGGTCGTTCGAGACCTTGAAGCCCTTCACGACATGCGGCTTCAGCCCGGCATCGGCCCAGATGCGCCCCACGCTCGAGGACGATATGCCCACCGCCTCTGCCATCGACGCGCGGCTCCAGTGCGTCGCATTCGGCGGGGCCTCCTGCACGGTCTTCGCGATCACCTTCAGCCTTGTTTCCACGGGCAGCGGCGGCACCCGCGAGGGCCGCGTCCTGTCGCGCTCGAGCCCCGGCACGCCCTCATGAAGATACCGCTCCTGCCAGCGCCAGACCGTCGGCTTCGACATGCCCGTCCGCCGCATGATCTCGGTGGTGCCACTTCCATCGGCCGTGGCCAGCACGATCTCGGCCCGCCAGACGAGCTTGCGCGGCGTGTTGCGGTTGGCGATCAGGGCTTGCAGCTCGGTGCGGTCGGCGGGGCCAAGGTAAAGGCAGATGTCGGAGCGTCTCATCCGACGGCCATGCCACAACCGAGCATGATTGGGAATCTTGCGTCAGGCGTGGAGCACTAGATGTTCCGCACGCTGATGCGAAGAGAAAAATCTTCAGATGATTTCGAGAAAATCTGCGAGGGGTCATGGGCGGTATTGGAAGCGGGCGACGCTGGCATTTCGGGGCCAAGGATACGACCGATAGCTATCGCTCGATTGATGTGCGATGGTTGAAACGCGAAGGCATGCTGACGCCCGGAGCAAACCAGGGCATCAGCTGGTCGCGGGGTGGCGAGATCGTCGCTTCGATCAACGTCAGGGCAGAGCTGGGGCGCGTGATCCTGAGCTATCGGCACAGAATCGGCGATGGTGAATGGGGAGACGAAAGCTACCCCGTCTCCCCGACGACAACACCCTGCCACATCGGTGGCGAACGACACTGGTTTCCCTGTCCCGCCCGTGGGTGCGGCCAGCGTGTTGCCCTCCTTTATGGCGGACGGATCTTCGCTTGCCGCAAGTGCTACCAGCTCGCTTATGCCTCTCAGCGTGAAGACCCCGGAAATCGCCTTGCGCGGCGCGCGAACGCGATCCGTAACAGAATGGGTTGGCCGGCGGGCATCTTGAACGGGAGCGATTTGGGCAAGCCCAAGGGCATGCACTGGCGCACCTACGAACGACTTTGCCAAGAACACGACATCCTCGAAGGCCAAATCCTGGTCGAGCTCGCAGGCGATCCGGAGCGCCTGACGGGCAGGAAATTCCTTCCGGATTGATCGAGGGGGTGACGTTGGCACGACATCGAAACGGACACTTCAGCCGTAAAGCCTCGCCGCATAGGGTCATGTCGTAGCGCTTGCGCTGGTTCATTCCCAACTGCCCGACGGTGTGGCGCCCTGCCGGGTTCAGGTGAGAGGATCTCCGCCATTCCCGAGGATGATCTCTCGTGAGGCCGAGGAAAACTCACGGCTCCACACCACCCATGCGGTGACGGCGATACCGATCAGCAAGACCAGGGCCCCGCCCAGCCAGACCAGCGCGCAAAGTGCAAAATACATCGAGCGCAGCCCCGCGTTGAAGTTTATGGCAGCACGCCCGTTGAGCTTTCCCGCCTTCAAGGCAAGCGGTATGCTCTGTGGATCGTCAGGGTCGTTCGGGACCGCCCCCATCACGACGGAACTGTAGCCGAAGACGCGATTGGCCCAGACGAATTTCAGAAAGGCGTTGCCCAGCATGAACAGCGCCAGAAAGAGCTTGGTTTGCAGCACCGCGCCACCGTGCTCCAGATGGCTCAAGCGCAGTGCGACGCCGTCCAGAAGCTCCACATTCCCGATCAACGCCAGCAGCCCGCCAATAGCCAGCAGACATGTGGACGCGAAGAACGACGTGCTCTGACGAAGATTTATCATGATCTGGGAGTCGAAAATGCGCGGCTGGCGTGAAACCATCACGCGCATCCATTGCAGCCGGTAGTCCGACATCAGCACCGTCACCGATGGCCGCGCCGTCGAAGGATGGCCAATTCTCCAGCCGAGCCACAACCAGACCGTCAGGAAAACGGCAAGGGCCACGGCATCAAGCCATTCGAGGCCGTGCGTAATGAGCAGCTGATCCATCATGATTATCGCCCGTCATGCTCAACACGATCTGCGTCTTCGAGAGGTCGCTGCCAGATCCCGGGTTCTCCGCCCGATTGGGCCGCGGCCGCCTTCATCGCTGCAAAGTCGTGGGTCCGAACCTTACAGCAGCCCCGGGCGCCTTCGCATCCGCGAGGTTATCGCCGGACGCACCGCGGCTCAACCGCGCGCTGACACCTCCGGCCCTGTTCGCGGCCTGCGGATCGAAAGAGGCGGGCATCGCATGCACGGCGAGCAACACACGGCCCGCGAGGTGCGTTCCGACGGCAGGTCCCCGACGCGCGATCCACGCCGACATGGGCTTCCCGTTCCCGATACCGTGGCGGCGTTTTTCGGGAAGCGGCACGACAATGTGCTGCTCGACCTCGAAAACCTGGTCCGATCGGAGCCGGATTCGGGTCTTTCCAATTTTGGAGAGACCCCATATGTTGAGCCAACTCCAGGGCAGACCTACCGTAGCTTCGACAGGACCGCGACGGGTTCACGCTGCTGGCGATGGGCTTCACGGGCAAGAAGGCGCCTCTACGCGCTGCAGCGCCAGATGCAGAAACGGTGCAAGCTGATCACCACCACCTCAGCCGCACGGCGTGCACAGCCAGGTCCTCAAGATGGAAGCCCCGACGATGCGGCCCCCTCAGCACCCCGGCGCTCGCTCTCGGCGCCGCGCCCCTCACCCTGTCGCCCTCGGGATCGACGCACTGATCATGCTGCGCCGCGACGGCGTCAAACACAAGGTCGAGCGCCTTGCATGAAGTGGCATGATTTTCGTCCACCAACGGTGGGCGGGCCCGAAGCTGACAGCAGCCGGGTCACTTTTCCACGGCTGTTCGCAGATCAAGCATTGGGTTATGCCCAGAAAAAGGGGCATTCAGGATTGTGCCCGGGATGATCAAGAGGCAGCGTTGCGCGATGGCCGGGGACGAGATCGAGCGTGCAATCCGGGAGTTCATGGGCGACGGCGCCGCGGAGCGGGGGTTTGCCTACGCCCGCGACAAACGCGTGATCGAGTGGGCCGCGGCGGAAGACGGGACGCGGGTGACGGGCTCCGTGCAGGGGCAGGCAGCGGCACCCTATGTGCAGACGATCGCGCTCGAGTGGGGCGGCGGCGGCCGGATCGTGCTGATCGACGGGGATTGCAGCTGCCCGATGGAAGGCAACTGCAAGCATGTCGCTGCGGTGCTGCAGGCCGCGCGCGCGGTGCTGGAAAGCCGCGCCGCCGGAACGCCCCGAGCGTCGGCATCGACCCGCGCCGCAACGCTGGCGAGGGAGTGGCTTCCAGGCAACCTGGCGCTCTGGCTGGACTCCATGCCGCAAGAGGCTGAGCCGGAGGAGCGCAGCGCTGATGCCTACGGCCCTCGGGTGCGCGACCGGATCCTGCATGTGCTGTCGATCGAGTGGGGGCAGCTGTGCGTCACGCCGTGGAAGGTGTCGCTGCTCAAGGACGGCACGCTGGGCCGGCAGCGCCGGGTCTACGACTTTCGAAACGTCCAGCCCGACCGGCGGCCGAAATTCGTGCTGGAGGCGGACCTGCAGATCTGGCGACTGCTGCGGCTGTCTGATGACGTGTATTTCTACAGCTCGGGCAAGCCCTTGCCCCGCGGTGAGGAGGGCGCGCGCGTGCTGTCGCTGATCGTGGCCACAGGCCGCGGCCGGTGGGCGGATCTCGATGGCCCGCCCTTGAGCGACGGCCCCGAGCGCGAAGGTCGCTTCGTGTGGCGCGAGCACAGCGACGGCACGCAGCAGTTGGTGGTGGAGAGCGCGGACGCTCAGCCGATCCAGCCCCTGCCGCTGCGCCCGATGTGGTATGTGGACCCCGGGACGGGGCGCTGCGGGCGGCTTGTCACGGACCAGCCCGCGGCCCGCGCGGCGTGGCTGGCAACGGCGCCGCCCGTGCCCGCGCGCGAGGCCGAGGCGCTCGACCGCGCGCTCGGTGGTCTTGGCAACATTCCGCGGCCGCGCCGCATCCGTCGCGAGGTGATCACCGGGCGCGCACCGGTCCCGATCCTGCGGATGTCGGCCGTGGCGGCGCGGGAGATGGATCACGGCAACTGGCGACGTCCGCTGCATGGCAGCTTTCGGCCGGGCGAGATTGCGCCGGCGCTGCATGTCCTTTTCGACTATGGTGGCCAGCGCGTGGCTGCAGCGGAGCAGAAACAACAGCTGGAACGGCACACCGGCGATGCGCTGCAGATCTGGCAGCGCAGCCGCGCCGATGAGGACGCCCGCATCGCCGCGCTCGACGCCCGCGCGCAGGCGGCAGGGTTTCGCCGGGCCGATGCGCTGAAACGCAGCGTGAATCTGGGCCGCAAGGCCGCGGGCGGCTGGGTGCTCTGGCCCTTCGATGCACAGACCCCGATCAGCGTGGACGGCGGCGGGCTGGAGACGCTGGGGTTTCTGGACGAAGCCGTGCCCGCCTTGCGCGCCGATGGCTGGCAGGTGGAGATCGACGCAAGCTGGCCGCTGCGGTTTCACGAGGGCGCGCAGACCCTCCGCGCCGGCCTGACCGAGGAGGACGGCGGCTGGTTCTCGCTGGCCCTGCAGGTCGAGGTCGATGGCCGCGAGGTCGATCTGCTTCCCGTGCTGCTGCGCTTCGTGCAGGGGTTGCCGCCCGAGGCGCTGGACCCCGCGTTCGATCTTGCTGCGCATGTCGGCAAGCAGCGGTTTCTTGTGGAGACCGAACCTGGCCGCTTCCTGGCCACGCCGATCGCCCCGTTCGTTCCGGCACTGCGGCTGTTTCTTGCGCTTCAGGCACAGATGCACCCGGCCGAGGCCGGCGTCCTGCCCGAGATTGCCGAGGCGCTCAAGGGCGCCGGCATCCCCTTCGAGGGCGGCGCACGGCTGCTGTCGCTGGGTGAACGCCTGCGCGCGCTGAGCACCCCCGAGGCCGCTCCACCGCCGCCCGCGGGCTTCGACGGAGAATTGCGGCCCTACCAGCGCACGGGTCTCGGCTGGATGCTGGCGTTGTCGGAAACCGGATTCGGCGGCATCCTCGCCGATGACATGGGGTTGGGCAAGACCGTCCAGACGCTGGCCTTCCTGACCGCCAAGCGGGTGCCCGACCAGCCGCCCGACCTGCTGATCGTGCCGACGTCGCTGGTGGGCACATGGACGCGCGAGGCGGCGCGGTTCGCCCCCGGCCTGCGCGTGCTGGCGCTGCACGGCCCCGACCGCAAGGCCGATTTCGGCCGCATCGCCGAGGCAGATCTGGTGATCAGCACCTATCCGCTGCTGCACCGCGATCATGCGGCTCTGTTTGCCCGGCCCTGGGATTGCATCGTGCTTGACGAGGCGCAGGCGGTGCGCAATCCGGCCTCGCGCGCGGCCAAGCTGATCCGCACCGCCACCGCACGGCATCGCCTGGCGCTGACCGGCACGCCCATGGACAATGATCTCGGCGAGCTCTGGACGCTTTACGACTGGCTGGTTCCGGGCCTTCTGGGCGACCGCAAGCGCTTCGAGGCCGAGACCCGCCGGCCCATCGAGAAACAGGGCGATCCCGCCGCCCGCGCGCGCCTTGCCCGCCGCATCGCGCCCTTTCTGCTGCGCCGGACCAAGGACGCGGTGGCCGCCGACCTGCCGCCAAAGACCGAGATCACCGAGACGGTGGAGCTCACCGGCCCGCAGCGCACGCTCTACGAAACCGTCCGCCTCGCCATGGACCGCCGCGTGCGCGATGCGTTGGCCTCCAGGGGCCTTGCGGGAAGCCGGATCACCGTGCTGGATGCGTTGCTGAAGCTGCGCCAGGTCTGCTGCGACCCGGCGCTGGTCAAGCTGCCCGCCGCGCGCTCCGTCACCGCCTCGGCCAAGCGCGCGCATCTGATGGAGATGTTGGAGCAGCTGCTGGCCGAGGGGCGCCGGGTGCTGGTGTTCTCGCAATTCGTCGAGATGCTGCGGCTGATCGAAGCCGACATCCGCGCCCGCGGCTGGTCGCACGTCTGGCTCACGGGTGAGACCACCAACCGCGCCGAGGTGGTGGAGGCGTTCCAGCGCGGCGATGCGCCGATCTTCCTGATCAGCCTCAAGGCCGGCGGCGTCGGGCTGACCCTCACCGCCGCGGATACGGTCATCCTCTACGATCCCTGGTGGAACCCCGGCGTCGAGCGTCAGGCCATGGACCGCACCCACCGCATCGGCCAGGACAAACCGGTCTTCGTCCACCGCCTCATCGCCGCCGGCACGGTGGAAACCCGCATCCAGCAGATCCAGGCCCGCAAGCAGGCGCTTGCGGATGCCCTGTTCGATCCCGCCGCAACCGGGCCGGCGGCCCTGACCGAGGACGACATCCTCTCCCTCTTCCAACCCCTCGATCCCGGCGGCGCCTGAAAGCCGGCGTCCTCAGAAGTGCGGTGCCCGTGAGCAAGCTGGCAGGGATCGAACGGTCCGTGGCGGCGCTTCACCGGCGGGCTGAGGATGACGAGCCGCGCGTCGAGGACCGCGCCCACGCCATGCTGGCCGAGAAGGCCATGCTGATGCGCAAGGGCAAGGCCGTGGCCGATCTGTGGGATCAGCTTTCGGATGGGGCGCGCCTTGCCTACGGCTCCGACCCCGCGCCGGGGCAGCCGCTGCCCGATGCGCTGGCCTACCGCAAGGTGCCCGACCCGGACGCCTTCGTGGTGCTCGACCTTGCGGTGGAGGAGATGGATGTCCTCCACCTCGGGCCGCAGCACCGGCGCGCGCGTTTTACCCGCGCGGATGGTTGGGCAGGGGGCTGGTGCGCGCCCTGACGCGCTTGCCCGCTCAGCGCCCGGCCCGATGCTGCGCCAGCGCCTCGGCCCCCAGCCGCAGCCGCACGCCGAGGCTGCCGGTGCCGCCGAGCACCGGCCGCTTGCGCAGGCCGATCTCCAGCGCGGTGATCTCGGGCCGGCGCGCGCAGGCCTCGACGATCCGGGTCATCAGGTATTCCTGCGTCTTGTAACGGCCGTCGCGCGCGATGCGGTCGATCTCGGCGATCAGCGGGTCGTAGTCGAAGACCCGCGCCATCGCGTCCTCGGGGACCAGAACGCGCTCGGGCGCGATTTCGAGCGTGAGGTCCAGCAGATGCGCGTCGGGCACCACGTCATCGGGCCCGTATGTGCCGATGGAGGTCGCAAGCTGCAGGTCGCGCAGCTCGACCGTGGCGGTCCGCTGCGTTGGGGCGGGGTCGGTCATGTCAGCGTGTCCTCGCCTGCATCCGACGCATCCGTCTCGTAGGCGGCAAGCTGGCGCGTCAGCAGCTTCTTGTAGCGGCGCTGCCGGCGCCGCGCGCGGGCATCGTCGGCGCGCCAGCCGGCGCGCTTGTCCTGCACGATGTGTTCGAGATCCTCCGCCGCCTCGATCAACCGGGCGTCAGCGGGCGTGGTGCGTCTGGTCATTGGCTCGGTCCTGCGCAATCGCGGCTCAGGCACGGGGAGATGGTGCGCATTCGCCGTTCGCCAAGTCCCGCGCGTGCGGAGCCGAACCCCTTGCCTCAGACACCGCAATCCGGCATACGCGACGCAGGGCTGGCGATGGCGTCGCCACCACGGGGCACCCCCCGTGCCGCCCCGTTCACCCATCCTGAACGCCGGGATCTTGCCTGTGCGCCTGCGCGGCAATGCGAGAGACCGTCCCGCGCGGGCCTGATGCGGAGTGATCCAGATGGACCGACCCGAATTCTACCGTTTCCACCAGGGCGCACGCGTGCTGCCCTTCGACGCTGCCGAATACGACACGCGCCTGCGCGGGCTGCGCAGCCGCATGGCCGAGGCGGGCGTCGAAGCCTGCGTGTTCACGTCCATGCACAACGTGGCCTACTATTCCGGGTTCCTGTATTGCGCGTTCGGGCGGCCCTACGCGCTGGTGGTGACCCCGTCCGACAGCGTGACCATCAGCGCCGGGATCGACGCCGCGCAGCCCTGGCGGCGCAGCCACGGCGACGCCATAACCTACACCGACTGGGCGCGGAACAACTACTGGCGCGCGATCCGCTCGGTCACCGGCACGGGCCGGCGCATCGGGTATGAGGGCGATCACATCACACTGGCGCAGAAGGCGCTGCTCGATGACGTCCTGTCGCCCGCGCAGACGCTCGACATCGCCCCCGCGACGATGCGCCAGCGGATGCACAAATCGCCCGCCGAGATCGCGCTGATCCGCCAGGGCGCCGCCGTCGCCGATGTCGGCGGCTACGCCATCCGCGACGCGATCCGCCCCGGCACGCGCGAAATCGACGTCGCCATGGCGGGCCGCGACGCGATGGAGCTGGAGATCGCCCGGCGCTTCCCCGACGCCGAATACCGCGACACCTGGGTCTGGTTCCAGTCGGGCATCAACACCGACGGCGCGCACAACCCCGTCACGGCGCGCGCGCTCCGGCACGGCGACATCCTGAGCCTGAACACCTTTCCGATGATCTCGGGCTACTACACCGCGCTCGAGCGCACGCTGTTTCTGGGCGAAGTCGACGACGCCTCGCGCGCGATCTGGGAGGCGAACGTGGCGGCGCATGAATACGGCATGCGCCTGCTGCGGCCCGGCGTCACCTGCGCCGAGGTCACGCACCAGATCAACGCCTTCCTCGCCGAGCGCGACCTGCTGCGCTACCGGACCTTCGGCTACGGGCACTCCTTCGGGATCCTGAGCCACCATTACGGGCGCGAGGCCGGGCTGGAGCTGCGCGAGGACATCGACACGGTGCTCGAGCCCGGCATGGTGATCTCGATGGAGCCGATGCTGACCATCCCCGAGGACCAGCCCGGTGCCGGCGGCTACCGCGAGCACGACATCCTGATCCTCACCGAAGACGGGGCCGAGAACATCACCGGTTATCCCTACGGCCCCGCGTTCAACGTGGTGTAGGGCCGCCACGGCCCCGGGTGCGCCCCCGGGGCCACGAGCGTGGCCGGTTTGCAACCCGCCCGGCAGCCACTACGTCGGAGCCAAGACCACCGTGGCACAGCCACAGATCCAACACCGGAGACACAGCTCATGGCAGACGCGAAAACCCTGTTCATCACCGGCGCCTCGACCGGGATCGGCGCGGCCACGGCCCGGATGGCGGTCGAAGCAGGCTGGAACGTCGGGCTGATGGCGCGCAGCGCGGACAAGCTGGACGCGCTCTGCGCCGAGTTGGGCGCGGCGGCGCTGGCCCTGCCGGGCGATGCGACGCAACTCGACGCGCAGGAGGCCGCCATCGCGAAGCTCACCGACCACTTCGGCCGGCTTGACGCGGCCTTCGCCAATGCGGGCAAGGGGCTCGACACACCCGGCACCGAAGCCGGCGACCCCGAGGAATGGCGGCGGATGATCGACCTCAACATCATGGCGCTGCTCTACACCGCGCGCGCGAGCCTGCCGCATTTGCGCAAGACGCGCGGGCACCTGCTGCTGACGGGCTCGGTCGCGGGCAAGATCACGCTTTCCGGCTCGATCTATGGCGCAAGCAAGTGGTTCGTGCACGCCTACGGCGCGAACATGGCGCAGGAGATGCGCGACTGGGGCGGGCGTTGCACGGTGATCGCGCCGGGCATGGTCGACACGCCGTTCTTCGCGGAGCCGAAGCCCGACAAGCTGATGCCCGAGGACGTCGCCGCAGCGGTGCTCTTCGCGCTGTCCCAGCCCGAGCGCGCCGCGATCCCCGAGATCACGCTCATGCCGACCGGCTGATCTGCTCTGAACGGCACCGACGCTCCTCGGCAATGCCGGTTGCAGAGGGCGGTCGTTGGGTGGCACGGGATCGATCACCCCGTAATACGATCACGGGGCGCGTGGAGGCGCGAGCCGTTCGCCGCAAGCCGCGCCTCGGACAATGAGCGACGGTGGTTGGTGGGCGAGGTGCAGCAGCGCAGGCGCGGCGTCCGCCCGGAGAGGCTCATCTATCATCGACACGCGCGCAAGCGAACCGATCGGTCGCTGCGTGGCGAAATGAGCCTTCAGCGACATTCGTGCAGATCGCAGCGTGAAAGGCGACGTCGCAGGGGCAGCAACGTGCTGGTCCCTTTCCTGACCTTCGGTCCGAAATGTCGTGAGCGACCGTTTCAGCGAGAAGCAAACCTGCCTCAAGCGCTTCAACTTCCTCGCAAATTGTCGAGGTAAATCCGCACCGCGTCTTGCACGTGCCGGAAACGGTCGCCGCCCAGATGCTTGCCGCCGAACCATCTCGTGACCACGACGACATGCGCGTGCAGCCCTTCGCGTTCCAGCATCCGCAAGATCACCATGCCTGCTCCGGCCTCGCCATCATCGTTCTTTACCGGGCCCTCGGCGGTCAACAACGCCCAGCTGTTATGGGTCGCCCTGGAGAATTTCTTCTTCCGGCAAAGCGCCTTGATGAAGGACCTCGCCTCCTGCTCGGTTTCACAGGGCCCGCCCGAGACCGCATATTTCGACCCACGGTCGCGGATGATATCGTCGAGAATGAGCATGGCGCAGGCGTAGCTCTCGCGGCTCGCGGTGGCAAGGCAACGACATCTTCACGCGGTTCGCGGGCTTGGTCCCGATCGACCAACCGGCCTTTGCCGGCACCATGCGGCCCAAGCGCAACGCGCGTCGCATCCGCGCGCCCGATTACTCCTGCGCGCGTTCGACGGAGGGTGGGGCTTCGGGGGCGGTCGGGTGCACCTCGTCGTCGGCCTGGCGCGCGGCGTCGCGTTCGGCCTCGCGCAGCAGCAGCCGCTCGATGCGCCGGGTCAGCAGTCGCTCGGTCTCGGCCTTCATCGCCAACTCGTGCGACAGGTCGCGATAGAGCGCCACCGCGATCAGGATCATCAGCAGCATGAACGGAAACGCCGCGATGATCGACACCGTCTGCAGGCTCTCGAGCCCGCCCGCGAGCAGCAGAACCACCACCACCATGAGCTGCAGCACTGCCCAGAGAACGCGCACCGCGGTGGTGGGGTTGAGCACCCCGCGCGAGGTGAACATGCCCAGCACGAAGGTCGCCGCATCCGCCGAGGTGATCAGGAACAGGCATACCAGGACGAGCGCCAGCACCGTGAGCACCCCCGATGCCGGAAGCTGCTCCAGCATCGCGAAGAGCCCCGAGGGCACCTCCGCCGCGACGGCGGCGGCGATGCCCGCGCCCTCGAAGATCTCGAAATGGATCGCGGCGCCGCCGAACACGGAAAACCACAGCATGCTCAGCGCCACCGGCACGATCATCACGCCGAGGACGAATTCGCGCACCGTGCGCCCGCGCGAAATCCGCGCGATGAAGCTGCCCACGAAGGGCGCCCAACTCAGCCCCCAGGCCCAGTAGAACATCGTCCACTGCTCGACCCAGCGGGTTTGGGAAAAGGGCGTTGTCACGAGGCTCATCTGCACGACATTGCCGAGATATTCGCCCAGCGTCTGGGTCATGACGCCGAAGATGAAGGCGGTCGGCCCGAAGGCCAGCACGACCACCAGAAGCAGCCCCGCCAGCACCATGTTGAGATTGCTCAGCAGCCGCAGGCCCCGGTCGAGCGGCGTCATCGCCGAGAGCACGAACAGCAGCCCCACCCCGGCGATGATCCCGAACTGCGCCGGAAAGCCGAAGGCGATGTCGCTCACCCGTGCGAGGCCGCTGTTGATCTGCAGCGCGCCGAGCCCGAGCGTCGTTGCCACGCCGAAGACGGTCGAGACGACGGTGAGGATATCGACGGCCTTGCCCCAGCCGCCCTCCACCCGCTCGCCCAGGATCGGGCGCAGGGTTTCGCTGATCAGCCCGAAGCTGTGATGACGAAAGCGCACATAGGCGATCGCCAGCCCCACGAGCGCAAAATTCGCCCATTGGTGCAGCCCCCAGTGAAAGAAGGCATAGGTCATTCCCGCCTGCGCGGCATCGCCGGTGCGCGGCGGCCCGCTGCCCGGCGGCGGCGCGTTGTAATGCATCATCGGCTCGGCGACGCCCCAGAACACCAGCCCCACGCCCATACCCGCCGAAAAGATCATCGCCAGCCAGCTTGGAAACGAGAATTCCGCCGGCTCGTCCGCATCGCCGAGGTGGATCTCGCCGAACCGCGACACCCCGAGGAACAGCACGAACCCGGCAAAGCCGGTGATCGTCAACAGATACATCCAGCCCAGATTGGCCGCTGTCGCCTCGAGCACGGTCGCGGCTGCACGCCCGACGGGGCCGGGCGCGAGCGCCGAGGCCGCCACGAAGATGACGACCAGCGCCGCGGAGACGCGAAATACCGCGCCGACATCGCCCAGCAGCGACTTCGCCGCGCGTGTGACAAGCTCCATCTGCTCCCTCGCCCGTTTGCGGCACGTCACTGCCGCTGACGGCTGATCTCGTCCGAGCTATAGGCTGACCGGCGCGGGGGGTCAAAGCTACCGGCCACCCCAGCCCGCGTCGATCGGCAGCAAGTTCAAGTGCGACACCCATGACACCCGCCCCCGATCGAGAGACGGAAGCAGTCGCCGCCGCCGCTGTTCATCGCGTTAAAAGGATAGCACAATGAGTGCTTCTAGAGTGCCACGTCGCCGACCTGCGCCGGATGCTGCCGCCGCCTGCGCCAGAGACACCACCACCACCGCGCCGTCGCTGGTGGCCGTTCTGAGAGGATAGCGCCATGATGAAATTCATTCGCTGCGCCGCGCTGGTCGCGTTACTTGCACCCGGCCCCGCCGCCGCGCAGGACTTCGATGCTGGGCTTCGAGCTTACACTTCTGGTGACTACGCTACGGCTTTGCAGGAATGGCGACCTCTTGCCGAGCAGGGTAACGCCAGCGCGCAGATTGTCCTCGGCTTCATGTATGACCAAGGCCGAGGCGTGGCGCAGGACTACGTCGAAGCCGTGCGCGGTTTCGCGCCGCCACCGAGCATGGTAACGGCAACGCGCAATTCAACCCCGGCATTATGTATGGCGAAGGCCGCGGTGTTTCGCAGGACTATGTGACCGCGCATATGTGGTCGAGTATTGTCGCCGCGAACGGAGACGAACTTGGCCGGGAAAACCGTGACATAATCGCCAACCGAATGACCCCCGACGCCATAGCCGAGGCCCAGCGCCGCGCGCGCGCTTGCATGGCGTCGGACTATCAGGATTGCGACTAGCGCCGTGACCAGAGCCGAGGCCGCCGTCGCCATTGCCGCCGCACTCGATGCCGCGCATAGCGCATACTGGACCGCCTGCGATACCGAAGGCCGCGCGCTCGACCCCGCCGCCGACCTCGATGCGCCGGACAGGTTGCTCGATGATGCGCATGATGCCGAGTTGCAGATGCAGCCTTTGCGGACATGGCGGAAGCCCTCAAAGATGTGCAACCTCAAGAGGTGCGACAACGCCGTTGTTGCAGCATCCTTCGGGGAACGGCCTGATGGCGCGCTGCGCGCGATCCACAACCCCTGAATCGGGTCTCCCCAAATTTGGGGAGGGGTGACCTGCCCCCAGGAATCCGGGCCATTCAAAAGGAGAGTTTGTTCTTGTAACGTTCGTCAGGGCAATGAGAACAGA
>LFIK01000251.1_pt1 | contig 39173 bp, 31 predicted proteins | sample 643401 | NCBI WGS metagenome assembly LFIK01 (sample SAMN03777447, study PRJNA286221) | soda lake metagenome | biome: soda lake; feature: Kulunda steppe; material: water; isolation source: sample T5-Br brine of Lake Tanatar-5 | place: Russia: Kulunda steppe | collected 2010-07
CGGTTTCATCGTCGGCGTCGCCAAATCCCGTATCGGCGAGCGTGCCGCCCGGTTCCGGATCCAGGGAGCGCAAGAGCCGATCCATCCTGTCGGCATCATCAAACCGGGTGTCGATTTCGAAGCGCAGCGTCGGGGTGAATTTCAGTCGGACCTGACGGCCGATCTGCCCGCGCAAATACGGTATGGAACGGTTAAGCGCCTGCATCACGGTATCGCGGTTTTCCCCGGCCAAAGGCATGATGAAAACCAGCGCTGACCGGAGATTCGATCCCATGCGGACCTCGCTGACGGTGATCGAGATACCGTCGAGATCAGGGTCGTGCAGGTCGTTTCGATTGAAGATGGCCGAAAGGGTATGCCGCACTTCTTCGCCAACACGAAGCTGGCGTTGGGTAGGTTCGGTGCGCCCTTGCCTTTTACGTGGCGGCATTGGGCTTCTGCTCCTTTGCGGGTTTGGCGCGGCCTATTGCGGCCCCATGGCGTTCCGCAGCGGCCGGAACTCAGCCTTGTGGGGGCAGGGTTCCGGCCTCGAAGCGGCGGCCATAATCGGCGCAAGGCGTAAGCCGGCCTTGCGGCCGGGCAAGCTTGGCGCCGGGCCAATCGGCGTTAAAGCTGGCGGGCGATTTCTTCAACCTCGAAGCACTCGATAACATCGCCGGCTTGGATGTTCTCGTAGTTTTCGAACGCCATGCCGCATTCGAATCCTTCGCGAACCTCCTTGACCTCGTCCTTGAAGCGCTTGAGCGTCTTCAAGCGTCCCTCGTGGACAACGACATTGTCTCGCAGCAGTCTGACGCCGGCGCCACGCTTGACGACACCATCGGTCACCATGCAGCCAGCGACCTTGCCGACCTTGGTGATGTTGAACACTTCGCGAATCGAGGCGTTGCCGATGAAGCTTTCCCGCATGACCGGGCTCAACATACCGGTCAAGGCGGCCTTGATGTCGTCGATGACGTTGTAAATCACGCTGTAGTAACGGATCTCGACGCCGTCGCGGCGGGCGGTTTCCCGAGCCTGTGGGTTGGCCCGAACATTGAACGCGATGATCAGGGCGCCGGTCGAACTGGCCAGCGAGACATCGCTTTCGTTAATGCCGCCGACAGCCGAGTGCAGAACCCGAACCTTGACCTCGATATTGTCGCCAGCCGCCTTCTCCAAGCTGGAAACGATGGCCTCGACCGATCCCTGAACGTCGCCTTTGACGACAACCGGGAATTCCTTGGCCTCGCCTTCCGAGATGCGCGAGAAGATCTGCTCGACCGATCCCCGTGCACCAGCCTGTACGGCAGCTTCCTTTTCGCGGCGTTTGCGGTGCCGATACTCGGAAATCTCGCGGGCCTTGCTCTCGGTTTCGACCGTTACGAACAGATCGCCCGCATTCGGTGCGCCCTGCATGCCCAAGACTTCGACCGGTTCAGCCGGTCCAGCCTGCTCGATTTGTTGACCGCGATCGTTCACCAGGGCCCGAACGCGCCCCGACTCGGATCCGGCGACGAAAACGTCGCCAACCCGCAGGGTGCCGCGCTGGATCAAAACAGTCGCGACCGGACCGCGCCCGCGCTCGAGTTTGGCTTCGATGACGACGCCTTCGGCGTTGCGATCCGGGTTGGCGGTCAGTTCGAGGATCTCGGCCTGCAGCAGAATGGCTTCCTGCAGCTTGTCCAGACCTTCGCGCGCCTTTGCTGAAACCTCGACCGTTTGGATATCACCACCGAGTTCTTCCGGCACCAATTCGTGCTGGAGGAGCTCGTTGCGTACCCGGTCCGGATTGGAATCAGGCAGGTCGCATTTGTTGATCGCGACGATAATCGGCACTTCGGCCGCCTTGGCGTGGCGAATGGCCTCGATCGTCTGCGGCATGATACCGTCATCGGCTGCCACGACCAGAACGACGATATCCGTCGCTGTCGCGCCACGCGCCCGCATCTCGGTAAAGGCTTCGTGACCCGGTGTATCGATGAAGGTCATCGCTTGGCCGGTGTTCAGCGTGATCATATAGGCGCCGATATGCTGGGTGATTCCCCCAGCTTCGCGGCCCGCCACATCTGTGGACCGAAGCGCATCAAGAAGCGATGTCTTGCCGTGATCGACATGGCCCATCACGGTAACGACAGGCGCCCGAGGGCGCAGGCTGGCCGGATCGTCGATGCCGGCGTCGAGTCCGATTTCCACATCGGCCTCGGAGACGCGGCGGCTCTTATGCCCGAATTCCTGCACGACCAACTCCGCCGTATCCGCGTCGATTGACTGCGTGATGGTGGCCATCACGCCCATTTTCATCAGGGACTTGATCACGTCGGCGGCACGCTCGGCCATACGATTGGCGAGTTCTTGAACCGTGATGACGTCAGGGATCGTCACGTCCCGAACGATCTTCTCCTGAGTCTGGCGAAGCTGCTCAGCACGTTGGTTCTTCTGCCGGGCCCGGCGTACGGAGGCCAAGCTGCGTGTCTTGCCCTCGTCTCCGGAAAGGGCCTGCGTCACCGTCATCTTAGACCCGCGCCGACGTTGATCGCCGCGTGTTCGAGTCGGTGTCGCCTTCTCGGCTTTCTTGCCGACGCCGCGCTTGCCGCCGCGTTCCTCCGAATCGGCGGCAGGCGCCGACGGTCCGAACGATCGGGGTGTCGAGGGGGTGCGGCTGGGCCGTTGCGACTGAGTGGTCGACTCATCAGGGGGCGAATCAACTGATTCGGCCGGGGGCGGTGATTCGGGCGCCGCTTCGCGACGGCGGCGTTCTTCTTGTTCCTGACGCGCTTCCTCGGCTTCCCGGCGCTTGCGCTCCTCTTCCTCTTGGATGCCGCGGAGTTCTTCCATCTCGCGCTGGCGAAGCGTTTCCGGGTCGAGAGGCTTTTGCGGGACGACCGGCTCGGGTTCCGCAGCCTGGCGTTCGGCTTCCTGCTGCTTACGCACAGCCTCTTCAGCGGCGGCCTGCTGGGCCGCTTGAGCCTTGGCTTCGGAGTCCTCACGCATCAATCTGAGCGCCCGCTCCCGGCTTTCCCGTTCAGCGGTTGTCAGTGTGCGCGCGCCGGATCCGGCGGCCTTGCCGCCTCCACGCTGGGATTTGCCCGAGGATCCACCGCCTTCGGCAGATCGGCGCGCCGCCGCTCCGCCGTCGGCCAAATCGCCGGCCGGACCGCGATCGACGGCCTTCTCCAAACTGCGCTTGCGCTTGACCTCGACCTGAACTGTCTTGGAGCGGCCGTGGGAGAAGCTTTGGCGCACTTGGTTGCCGTCGGCGCCCTTGCGAAGTTCAAGCTTACCCTTGCTGCCACCGAGGCTCAGCGTGGTCTTGCGATCTTGTTCCTTGCTATCCGTCATATCGTCCAGCGTACCCGCACAAATCCTTAATCCCCGAGGCTGGCGCATCGTCTGCTTTCAGCCTCCATCCGTCAAGCCGCAGTTTAGGATTTACCCCACATCTGTCGGCGTCGTCCGTGTTCTGCGCTCAGCCGGGGCGTTCTCCCGCAACGGGCGCAAGGGCGATACCGGCATACCGGCACCCTTCCTGGCGCAGTCTGGCCGCCAGCCCGCCCGCTGTCACCGCGACATGAACAACGACGTCCCGGCCGAAAATCGAGCCGAGAGCCGAACCGTCGAAGGCCGTCATCTCGACGGATTTCGGCCCCGCAGCCGATACCAATGACCGCGCGCGTCGAAGGCCGTCGGTCCCGGCGTCGGCCGCGGTCAGTACGATCGCGGTTCGGCCCTCGGAAACGGCCTTGCGCACCTTTTCGTAACCGGCCACGGCTTGGCCGGATCGGTTGGCAAGGCCCAAAAGGTCAAGGCATTGCCGCCGCAAGGCGGTCTCGATCGTCGTCACCAATCCGTCCGGTACCGTAACTGGACGGCGGGCGCCGCGCGGGAACAAGCGTCTTGCAACTGCCCGTTCAAGAATCGCCCGCTCCGCCCGAATATAATACCCCCGGCCCGGCAGAGAATTCGCCAAATCGGGAACCACGGATCCGTCCGGCCCCGTCACAAAGCGGATCAGTTCCGATTTGTTCAGCCGGTCACCGCTGACGAAGCATCGTCGTACCGGCGTGTGGCGATCATCATCGTCGTCAACGGCAACGCCGTCTTCGTCGTCCGGTACGATGTTATCGTCGGTTGCGATTCCATGGACACCATCACCCAATGCGACCCGGTCAAATGCTGAGTCGTGGATGTTGGCGCCCATCGCTATCGCGCTGCTTGTCTTCTCGTCAACCTTGCTCGTCAGGGTTCACCCCAAAATGTTCAATACACGGTTCAATGTGTGACGGCACCCGTCGATCCGTTGGTCGCGGATCGACGCAGAGCTGTCGGTTCAGGTTGTCTCGGTGGCGGTTGCGTTTTCGTCTTCAAACCAGTGAGCGCGCGCCGCCATAATCATTTCGTTGGCTTTTTCGATGGAGATGTCACCCTCACCGAGGATCTCCAACAATTCGTCACTCGCGAGGTCGGCGAAATCGTCCAATGTCTTGACGCCGGCATTGCCGAGCTTGACCAGCTTCTGAGGATCCATGCCGTCGAGTTCAATGAGGTCGGCAGCGACTCCCAGATCATGGATCTCTTCATAGATGGCGTTATCACGCTGGTCGATCCAGGCCAGTGCCCGCTGTTGTAATTCGACCGCGATGTCTTCGTCGAAGCCTTCGATCTCGGTCAATTCCGGCAGACCCACATAGGCAACTTCGTCAACCGAGGTGAACCCTTCTGTAACCAACAGATGGGCAATGACGTCGTCGACGTCCAGGGCATCCATGAAATCCTGGCTGCGTTGCTGGAATTCCGCCGAACGGCGCTCGCTTTCCTCGGCTTCGGTCAGGATATCGATATCCCATCCGGTAAGCTGCGATGCCAAGCGGACGTTCTGTCCGCGCCGGCCGATGGCCAGCGATAACTGCTCATCCGGGACGACGACTTCGATTCGGCGTTGGTCGTCATCGAGAACGACCTTGGTCACTTCCGCGGGCGCCAGCGCGTTCACAATGAAGGTTGCCGGCTCGGTCGCCCAGGGAATGATGTCGATTTTCTCGCCTTGCAGCTCGCCAACGACGGCTTGCACCCGGCTGCCGCGCATACCGACGCAGGCGCCGACCGGATCGATCGAGCTGTCATGGCTGAGAACCGCGATTTTTGCGCGCGATCCGGGATCGCGGGCTACGGATTTGATCTCGATGATCCCGTCATAGATCTCGGGAACTTCCATGGCAAACAGGCGGGCCATGAATTCCGGCCGTGTCCGTGACAGCAAGATTTGCGGGCCCCGCGGCTCCTCGCGGACATCGTGGATATAGCATCGAACGCGGTCACCGACCTTGAGGGTTTCGCGGGGAAGCAGTTCGTCCCGCCTCATAAGTCCCTCAGCGCGGCCGAGATCCACCGTGACATTGCCGTACTCGACCCGTTTGATGAGGCCGTTGACGACCTCGCCGACCCGGTCCTTATAGTCGAGATATTGCCGATGGCGCTCGGCATCGCGGACACGCTGTACGATGACCTGCTTGGCGGTCTGTGCGGCAATGCGGCCGAAATCGATCGGTGGCAGCGTATCGGTGATGAAGCCTCCGACCTCGGCTGCAGGATCGCGCTGCTGAGCATCGTCGAGATTGATCTGAACCGCATCGTCCTCGACCGTTTCCACGACTTCACGATACCGCAACAATCTGATGTCGCCGGAACGCCGGTCGATATGGGCGCGGATGTCATGTTCCTGGCCGTATTTCGAGCGGCCGGCCTTCTGGATGGCCTGTTCCATCGCGACCAGCACTTCGTCGCGGTCGATGTTCTTTTCCCGGGCAACGGCGTCGGCGACTTGAAGCAATTCCATGATGATATTCGCGTTCGTGCTGTTCGAGACGATTGGGAAGAAAGGGGCGCCATACTGCCCTAGGCTGGCGGCGGACCATCGGGTGGCCGCGGCATTTCGGCTTCGGCGCCACCGTCGCGGCTGCCTTGACCGGCAGCGAGCAAGGCATCGGTCATCAGAAGCTTCGCTCGGACAACAGCATCGATGGGTATGGCATCGGCAGCAACCTCAACGCCGTCCGGCAAGCCGGAAACATCTTCGGCGGCAATCAGAATACAATCCCCATCCGTTCCGAGGATCCGACCCTTGAAGCGCTTGCGGCCGTCGACCGGCTCGCGCGTTTCGATCTTGGCGTCGAAGCCCGCGAACCGTTCGAAATGGTCGAGACGGGTCAAAGGACGATCAATGCCCGGAGACGAAACCTCAAGCGTATAGGTACCGTCGATCGGATCCTCGACATCGAGAATGGCCGAGACGGCCCGGCTGATATCCGCGCAATCATCGACCGTCATGCCCATTCGATCCTTGCGTTCGGCCAAAATCTGCAACATGGGGCGTTGTTTTCCGCCTAGGGTTACACGCACGATCTCATAGCCCATATCGGCAAGCGTTGGCGCGACCAATTCCTCAACGCGACGGTCGATTTCCATCAGAGAACCAATCAACTTCTAAAGGTGGGAATCGGGAGCCCACCGGCCCGAAAACAAAAAGGGCGGCCACCCGGGCCACCCTTGCTTAGCCGGTCATCAAAGATCCAGCCTGGGATTTGGCGCAACTATAGTCGCACGATGACGGCGACGCAACGGCTTTCTAGCACCGGCCTTATGATTGATCTCGGTTTCTAGAGGGCGATGCGTTTGCGTAGGTACCAGAGTAGACCGATGGCCACCAACGATCCAGCGACGTAAACGGGAATGGTGGCGAACCAATCATTGGAGCCGGCGCCGCGGTCGACCAGCGCGGCGATCAGGGGCGGCGAGGTCAGGACGGCCAGACTGCCGAATTGGGCCAGCATGCCGGTTGCAAGCCGCAGTTGGTCGGCGGCTGGTGTGGTTAACGGGACCAGCGCAAAGCACACCGATCCACAAACACCGCCCGCCACGCCAAGCAGCAAGCTGCCGACGATAATGGCACTGATCGGTGCGGCGGCCGTAAAAATGACCGCGGCTGAGGCCGCCATGATGGCGAAGCCGGCGATGGCCGCTCCTATGCCCCAGTTGATCCGGCGCATGGCCACCGCGGCAATCAGGGCGCCGGGAATATAGGCCAGCGCTGCGGCAGCGGCGACGGAGCCGGCGGCACTTCCCCCCAAGGATGTGCTTTCGGACAGGAATAGCGGGAGAAAGCTCAAGAAGCCGACATGCAGGAATGCAAAACAGAAAAACGCGGTCGCGACGCCGACAGCGGCGCGATTGCCAAAGGCGATCCGGTGCTCGGCCAAGAGCCGCGCGGGGGCGGCCGATCTTGTCCGTTCGGGTTCGTCGACTCTGACGGCCAAAAGGGCCAGGAAGGCCAGGGCCTGCATGCCGGCGCCGGCCAAAAACACCCATCGCCAAGAGCCAACGGCCACGATCGCGGGCGCCAATTGGTTCATCAAGGCCAGCCCGACGGCGACGAAGCAGCCCCATAGCGCCAGCGCCAAGGCCCGGTCGCGGCCGCTTGCATTGAAGGCGATCAGGGCCGGGCAAGCCACGGTAATGATGAGATAGGCGACCCCTTCTCCCGTCCGAACGGCGAGCAGGCCGGGGCCACCCGAGACCCAGGCGCCGGCCAGACTTGCGACAGCCCCCAGAGCCAGAGCCCCCAGAAGTCCGCGTTTCATGGGAATGCGGCCAAGGAGACTGCCGGCGGAAAGTCCGAACAGGACACTGACCAGGGTGATCACCGACATCGCCCAGCCGATGGTCACGAGGGACAGTCCGAGATCCTGACCCAGTGTCCCGGCGATTGGCGGGATCTTGCCGAGCTGCGCGGCCGTGATGACACCGATGGTGATCAGCAGCCCAATCGCCGGCCAGGGCGTTTCCCTCGACACTTCCTGATGCGGCTGGCGATGGGCTTCCCGGCGCGTCGAGTCGGCGACAGTCATGGTGTTGCGCTCCCGGACGGCCGGCGGATCTGCCGCTGGAACGTAAAATAGCATGGCTCACCATGCAGACGCTTGGCTTCGTAGCGCGTGGGCGGCCAGTCCGCCGGCCGCACACGCCAGTCGTCCACCCCGGTGACCTGCCACTTGAAGGCCGGATGAGGGCGGGCTTCACGCAGCATCCAGTCCACCATCACCGGATGATCGGAGGCCATGCGCAAGGTTCCATTGTCAACCAGTAACCGGGCCATTTCATTCAGGGTCGCTTGCTGAAGAAAGCGCCGACGGGCATGGCGGCGTTTGGGCCAGGGATCGGGAAACAAGAGATAGATGCGCGTCAAACTTGCATCCGCGAGATGGCGGAGTACGGGTCCGGCGTCGTCGCCATGCAGCCGCAGGCGTCGGCTCAGACTGTCGCCTTCGATTTGCCGCAGCAAGCTGGCCATGCCGTTGGTGAACGGCTCGCAGCCGATCATGCCGAGATTCGGTGCCGCCGTCAGCAAGGCCAGCAAATGTTCGCCGCTGCCGAAACCGATTTCGAGGCCGACCTCCGTAACCGTGTCGGGAAAAAGGCTGGCCGGGTTCAGCGCGGCGGGCCGGCCTGAGTCGGCGGGTACGGCCAGCTCCGGCAACAGGGTGTGGATCAGGGCGCGCTGACCCTCGCGGAGCCCGCGGCCGACCCGGCGGCCATAGAATCCTCCGACAGTGTCCCCCCCGTCACTGCCCGGCTCATTGGTACCTGAGTCGCAATTATAAGCCTTTGGGTCCGCCATCATCGCCGTTTCTTGGTCCGTCGAAACAGGTTGCTACACGAAGAGTCCGACCGGAAATGCGCCTATCGGTGGTAGATCTCCGGACTTCGATCCTGGAGACGGCCGATAAGCCGGAGGGACGGCATCGCCACATGCGAGCGAATGCGCGCCCCTTCCAGCAGAATCATGGGCGCGTTTTCACCGGGGAACGGGTCGACCGTCAAGCGGAACTTGTCGATCGCAATCTATGATTGCAGGTTCGGCGGGCTCGTGACGGCGTGCCCTCAGCCAAGCGGGCCGTCGGGGCGGTTGTGGGGGGCGCTGTCATCGAGGCCGGCCGTCTCGGGGTCATCGGCTTGACCTGCGAGGCTGCGCGTCAGATCGAGAATGCGACGGCGAACGCCAACATCGCGAATCTGATAGTAGTTGCGGATGAGATCCAGTGTCTCACGCCGGGTCATCGGGTCGTCATAGTCCGAGTCTTCGGCGACACCGAAGCCGTGCGTGTCCCCAAGTGGCGGCGCGCCTTCGAAGAAATGACCGACCGGCACCTGCAGGATGACGCTGAGTTCGTATAAACGACTGGCCCCAACTCGGTTGGTGCCACGTTCATATTTCTGAATCTGTTGGAAGGTCAACCCGAGGAGATCGCCAAGGCGTTCCTGCGACATACCCAGAAGGGTGCGGCGCTGGCGCAGTCGGCTGCCGACGTGAATATCGATTGGGTTGGGTGCTGTGAATTTTGGGCCCAGCGGGTTCCGGGCCGGCATTGCCGGCTCGTCGGAGGCGCCAGGTGGGGTGTCGCTCATTATCCTGCCTCGTTGCGCATTAACGATGGCGGAGTCCTAACGCGGCAATCGTCAAGAAAACGTGAATACCGCGGAGTTTATTCACGCATACCGTGTAACTCATCGATGGGGTCCGGGGACGGTTCGATATCTTTCCATAACAAGACCAAGCGCACATCCAAGTAATAGAAGACCCAAAAAGCCCCAATGGCCGATCCTGCTGAAGGGCGTTTGACTGGGCCAGATCCCGGGAAGCCGTGCATCAATCACCCCTTCGTTTTCAAGCCCGAGCCGAGCGGTAACCCGGCCGGTCGAATCGACCACGCCGCTGATGCCCGTATTGGCGACCCGGACGACGGGGATGCCTTCCTCAACGGCCCTGACACGGGTAATGGCAAAATGCTGATAGGGCCCCGTCGTATGGCCATACCAAGCATCGTTGGTCACATTCAAAAGCCAGGCCGGGCGATCGTCGGAATCGACCACCCGGCCGGGAAAGACGACTTCGTAGCAGATCAGGGGTCCGACGGGCGGCAGGCCGTCGATGTGCAGGGTGCGCACCCCCGGGCCCGGCGTAAAGTCAACCCGGCCCGGCGTAATCTTGTCGATCGGCAGAATCGATCGAAACGGCACATATTCCCCAAATGGAACGAGGTGGGCCTTGTCATAGGAATCGATCAGCGTGCCGGCGCCGTCGACAACCCATAGACCGTTATAGACACGGCGGTCGGGATCGGACCAATCTCCCTCCAGGCGCGGCGCGCCGGTCATGACAACCCCATCGGGGGGAACGACATCGGCTATCATCGACCGGGCGCCGCTATCCTGGGACAGGAAATAGGGTATGGCCGTTTCCGGCCAAATCACATGGGTGATGCCGTCGGCATCTTCTCGGCTGAGGTCGAGCAATCGCCTGAAATGAACCGGCCACAGGTCGCTGTCCCATTTGTTCTCCTGGGCGACGTTTGGCTGCACCAAGCGCAAATTTACGTCGTCGACGTCCCCGATTTCAGGGCCGGTACTCAGGCGGTTCCAGCCAGCCGTGGCCATGACGGCGAATATTATCACGCCCGCTGCCAAGGCTTTGATCGCATCTCGATTGGCGTTGGCCTTTCCGACAATCAACCCAAAGGGCAGGGCGGCGACCAGGACGGTCAGGAACGAAAGGCCGTGAATGCCGAAGACGGATACCGATTGCAGCACCGGCAGCCACGCCGTCCAACCATAGCCGAGAAGATTCCAGGGAAAGCCGGTGAACAAAAAACCCCGCAGCCATTCGGCGATGCTGAACAGGACGGCAAACGCGATGGCGCGGGCGGTCGGATTGGACAGCGGAAGCGCGCGCCAAGCCAGGGCCGTGACGCCGGTAAAGACGGCCAAAAAGGCCGGAAGGCCAGCCGCCGCGAACGGAATGAGCCACCAAAAGGCTTCGATATCCACCGTCAGCGCCCAGGCGATCCAATAGAGACCGCTGACAAACATGCCAAAACCGAACGCCCATCCGGTCAAGAAAATGGCCCACCGGCTTTCAGCCTGATCGATCAGGATCAACAAACCGGGAATGAGCAAGAGCAGGATGGGAACGGCATAAAAGGGCGGCAGCGCGAATGCCACCAGCGCCCCCAGACCGAACGAGAGACCAAGGCGGGGAAGCAATGAAAGATGGGCCAGCCTCATGCGGCGGAACCGGAGGATCTTGAATTCGCGTCCGGGGCCTTTGGATCCCCCTGTGTTGGGGCTTGGTTTTCACTTGCTTCGAAGGTTGGCGGGTCGGCAGAGTCTGGCGGGCCTTCCCCGCGCGTCTTTAGGGGATGCGGGGTTTCGCCAGCCATTGCTGCGTCCTGTCGCACCACCAATCGACGAATCCGCCTGGGGTCGGCGTCGACGATTTCGAATTCCAATCCGGCATCGTGGCGGATCAATTCGCCGCGGCCTGGAATCCGGCCGGCGAGCGAAAAGACCAACCCCCCAACGGTGTCGATATCTTCTTCTTCTTCCGGGTCGACAAGCGAGCCGAACGTTTCTTCAAGAACCTCAAGCGGAACGCGGGCATCAATCGCCCAGGTGCCGCCCCCCAAGTGCCGCATCTCAGGCGATTGGTTGATGTCGTGCTCGTCGGCGATGTCACCGACGATTTCCTCCACCAGATCCTCGATCGTCACCAAGCCGTCGATGCCGCCGAATTCATCGACCACGAGGGCCAGATGCTGGCGCGATTCGCGCATCTCGAACAGCAGTTCAAGTACTGTCATACTGGGCGCGACGATCAGGACGTCGCGCACGATCTCCTTGAGTTTAAAGGAGCCGGATTCCGCCATTTGCGCGAGCACATCCTTGATGTGGACGATGCCGACCACATCGTCCAGCGAATCGCGATAGATCGGCAGTCGGCTGTGTGGGTGCTTGGCCAGTGCGTAAAGCAGCTCCTCCATCGTGGAGGATACATCGACCGCAACGATATCGGCACGAGGGATCATCACGTCATAGACCGTGAGCTCGCGAAGCCGAAGAATATTGCCGATAAGATCCCGCTCCGCAGCCGGAATCGCGGTTTCGAGGTCGCTGGAGGTGTCTATGAGATCTTCGATGGCATCGCGCCAGTCGTTATCCGCACGACCCTTGAGGCTGGCGGAAAGCCATCCTCGAAACAGGCCGCCAAGGGTGGTCGTTGATTTCGAAGATCGTGACGAAGCATCCGAGTCCGCCGCCGCGCCATTGGCGCTACGGTCGTCGGAGCCGGATGTTTGGGGGGGTGGACTGATGGACGTCTCGGTCATGGTAAGCCGTCGGCCCTGCTGGCCGCCGGGGTATCCTCCTCGTATGGCGTGGATTCGGGGTATGGGGTGGATTCGGAGTCCGTTTCATAAGGGTTCGGGATCGACAACCCTCTCAGGATCTCGATTTCAAGGGATTCCATCTCGGCGGCGTCGTTGTCGGTCATGTGGTCGTATCCCAACAGATGCAATACGCCATGGACGATCAAGTGCAGAAGATGGTGACGAACCGAGCGGCCTTGAAGGTCCGCCTCGCGAAGAATCGTGTCATAGGCTAGAACAAGGTCGCCGAGTTCGATTGGCGCACCCTCGGGCTGTGGCAGCGCTTCCCCGTCCTGGAACGCGAAGGATAGAACATTCGTGGCGCTGTCGCGGCCTCGATAGTCACGATTCAGTGACCGAATCGCCGAATCGTCGGTGAATGTCAGTCCGAGAGAGATCTCTGAACCGTCAACGGACCTGCCGGGGGCGGCGTGATCATCGGTGGCGCGGCGCCTGCGATCGCGCCCGGCGGCCAGCGCGGCGATTACAGCCGGGAACACCAGATCCGTTGGTTCAGCGCCCAATACGCCGGCCCATCGGTCGTCCTCGATGGTCAGAGCAATATCAACGTTGTCCGCCACGCCGTCTTTGACAGGTGTATGAGGGCCGTCGGCGGTCTCGCCAGTGATGTCGTTATCCATGCCGGTTTTGCGACTGGCCATTACTTGGTTCCGATATCGAAACGTATTGATCCGGTGAGCGGTTTTCGTCGGCCGGCGCCTTGTCGGCCGGGGCGTCGACCCGAACACCGGGATTTTGCAAGCGCCGCTCGGCGCGACCGTCATGATGATTTCGGTCGGCCTTCTCGTATGCGCGGACGATCCGGGCGACCAGTTCATGGCGGACCACGTCAGCATCGCTGAAGCGGACCAACGAGACCCCCTCCATGCCATCGAGAATCGACACGGCGTCCGCCAATCCGGATTTGGTGCCGGGCGGTAGATCGATCTGGCTGAGATCGCCGGTGACGACCATACGGCTCCCTTCGCCCAAACGCGTCAGCACCATGCGCATCTGCATTGTGGTGGTGTTCTGGGCCTCGTCAAGAATGACATAGGCATTCGACAAGGTACGGCCGCGCATGAAAGCCAAGGGCGCAATCTCGATGACGGCGTTTTCCATGTGCTTTGTGACGGTTTCCATGGGCAGCGTGTCATAAAGAGCATCATATAGGGGGCGAAGATACGGATCGACCTTTTCCTTGAGGTCGCCGGGGAGAAAGCCGAGCCGCTCTCCGGCTTCGACAGCCGGACGCGACAGGACCAGACGCTCGACCCGGCCCTGCAACAGCAGCGAAACCCCATAGGCGACAGCCAGATAAGTTTTGCCGGTACCGGCCGGACCCAGGCCGAAAGCAAGGTCTGATCGGGAAAGCGCATCCATATAGGCGGCTTGGGTTACGGTGCGCGGCGTGATCAGCCGCTTTTTCGTCCGGATCAAGTTGTCGGACCGGTTGAATCTATCGAGCGCTGCTGTCGTCTCGGCTTCGTCCGTTCCGGTTTCGGTCATGCGAATGACGGTATCGATTTCGGCATTGCCGATGGTCAATCCCCGCTCTAACCGGCTCCATAGCGACTTCAGCACTGTGACCGCGTTTTCTGTGGCGCCTTTCGTCCCGGTCACGGTGATTTCGTTGCCTCGGGAGGCCAAACGGACACCCAATTGGTGTTCGATCCGGACCAGATGCGTGTCGTGTTCCCCATAAAGAAGAGGGATCAAGCGGTTGTCATCGAAAGAGACGGCGATGCGAGCTTCCGGCGCTTGCGTCAAACTCTATTCCTTTGGCAAATAATAGAACGATTCCTATTGGCCGGCACTTCCGACTCGAACTCCGGTTACAATCTCACCCCCAAGGCTATTGGGTCGCGCCCGTGTAATCAAGACATCTGCGACCTGTCCTTGCAGACGCTCGGGGCACAGCGCATGCACCGACTGCATAAATGGTGATCGACCGATCCGCTGGCCTTCATGCCGGCCTGGGCGGTCGAAAAGGACCGCCATCGTTTCTCCGACGCATCGGTCGTTGAACGCCTGTTGCTGTGCATTCAAAAGTTGCTGCAGGCTTTGCAAGCGATCGTTGGCCACCGCGTCGGGGACTGGATTGCCCAGACCCGCGGCCGGGGTTCCCGGCCGCGGCGAATACTTAAAGCTGTATGCTTGGGCAAAGCCGATATCGTTAACAAGCCGTAATGTTTGCGCGAAATCGGCATCGGTCTCACCGGGAAAGCCGACGATGAAATCGGAACTGAGCGCCAGATCGGACCGGGCGGCCCGCAATTTTTCGACGATGAGCCGGTAGTCATCGGCCGTGTGCTTGCGGTTCATGGCCTGAAGGATTCGGTCCGAACCGCTTTGGACCGGGAGATGCAAAAAGGGCATTAAGGCTGGAATGTCGCGATGTGCCGCGATTAACTCGTCGTCCATGTCGCGGGGGTGCGACGTTGTGTAGCGGATGCGTTCGAGTCCGTCGATCTCCGCCAGGGCGTAGCAAAGGCGTCCGAGGCCCCATTCCTTGCCGTCGGGCCCCTCGGCATGAAGCGCATTCACGTTTTGACCCAGCAATGTGATCTCACGGGCGCCGCCATCGACCAGGCGCCGGGCTTCTTCGAGGATCATGGCGACGGGACGCGAGAATTCGGCCCCGCGTGTATAGGGAACGACGCAGAAGGTGCAGAATTTGTCGCAGCCTTCTTGAACCGACAGAAAGGCTGATGGTCCCTGTGAGGCGAATTCCTCGGGCAGGCTGTCGAATTTGCTTTCTGCCGGGAAGTCGGTGTTCAGGACAGGGTGGCCGCCGTCGCGCTCGAGTCGGGCGATCATTTCCGGCAAGGTGTGATAGGTCTGCGGGCCGAATACCATCGAGACGAACGGCGCCCGGCGGAGGATCTCCTCGCCCTCGGCCTGCGCGACGCAGCCGCCGACCGCGATGATTTGGTCGTGATGGCCCATTTCGTCGCGCTGGTCGCGAAGGCGCCCCAACTCGGAGAAAACCTTTTCCGCCGCCTTCTCGCGAATGTGACAGGTGTTCAGGATGACCATATCGGCCTTGGCGGGTTCATCGACCGGTCGAAACCCAAGCGGCGCCAGCACATCCGACATCCGAGCGCTGTCATAGACGTTCATCTGGCAGCCATATGTCTTGATATAGAGCCCTTTGATCCGCTTGGCGCCGGCGGTTTCGTCGGGCGGGGCGGTTTGGGCGTCGTCAAGCATGATCGGATCCTGCGTCATCGTCGGTAAAAGTCGCGGGTGAAATCAATGTCGTCCCCGCTCGTTGTGGCCCGAATCAGCGACGAGATCAAGCCATGCAGATGGTGGCCCAGTATGCGGCCGGAAGGGCGTGTCGGCGTAGTCGGATCAGGTTCCGGGCGGGGCTTCAGGCGACGGCCCGATCTTCATGGTTCTGCCACCGATCGACGCCATCGACACGGCCGGATAGCAGATCGGCCACGCCGTCGGCCACAGCCCCCCAACAATGGTTGGCCAACGCCTTACGGCTCGAAAAGGCATCGAGCGAGACCGGTTCGTGAAACGCCACGGCCACGCGAAGCCGCCCCATGCCGACCGCGGACCAAAGATGCGGTGCCAGATCCATATCCCCATACCACGCATAGACCGGCCGGTACTCTCGGCCCAGTGGGATCCCGTCGAGATGGGTTGCGACAATGGAGACCGGTTGTATCGTGAGGGCTGGACCCTCTTGGTCTGGCTTCTTAGCGGACCCTGGGGCCGTCTCGGCTTGATCGAGTGCGGGGCTTTGCGTTGCGGGCCGCAGGCTGGCGACGGCGAACAGCGCCGATTTGAACGGCAGTGTCCGATTGCCGTCACTGCTGGTTCCCTCGGGAAACAGGATCATCTGGTCGCCGCGGTCCAGCCGGGACCGCAGAGTGTCGGCATCGATCCGAGCATTTCGTGCCTTGCGGTCGACGAACACCGTTCGCTGAAGCCGGGCAAGTGTGCCGAAGAACGGCCAGGACGCAACATCCGTCTTGGCGACGAAACTGCCGGGGATCAACGAGCCGAGTGCCGTAATGTCCAGATAGGATGTGTGGTTGCTGACGAACAAGGTTGGCCGTGTCTGGCTGATCTGGCCATGGACGACAACGTCGAGCCCGATGATCCGGCAACATAGGCGATGGTACCAGAGCGGCAATCGGCGGCCCAGGGGACGCCCGAAGGTCACGGCAAGCCATTGAACGGGCAAGAGTATGAGGGTCACGCTGGCATAAAGAATTAGTCGCGTCAGCCGTAGCGGGGTGCTTCCCATGGCAGCATTATCGTTCATTCGTCCGCCCGATACCCGTTGCGAATGGTCGCAGCGGCGGCCGGTCAGGACGAATGGAAAATGGGTGACCGTTTTTCTCGCTTTTCATAGTGGCGATAGTACTTCGTGGTGACCAGATCCGTTTTGACCAAGATACAGACATCGGTCGTGTTGAACTGATAATCAATGACAGCCCCGTCGCCGATCATCCCGCCAAGGCGCAAATAACCCTTTAGCAGAGGCGGCAAGGCCGCCAGCGCCCCCCGGTGATCGACGTCTTCTGCCGGCATCAAATTGATGTTGGTGTAGCGTTCGGCGATCGCAATCGGTCTGAGCGACGGAGGTGCAAGATGGTTGTGGTGAAGGTACGAGAGCGGCAATTTAAGCGCTTGCGGGTCCACGCCCGGCAGGCTGCCGCAGCCGAACATCAACTCGACATCATGATCGAACACATAGGCGGCGATGCCCCGCCACAGCAATTGCATGCATTGACCCGTGCGATGTTGCGCATCGACACAGGACCGGCCCAGCTCGAGAACTTCCCCCGGCAAGGCCAGGATCCCGGAGATATCGAATTCGTCGGCTGTGTAGAATCCGCCGCATCGAGCGGCGGCATTGCGCCGGATCAGCCTATAGGTGCCCACAACGGCATCCGGGCCGCGGCCGATCGACCGGTCCAGGACGAGCATATGATCGGCGACGGTGTCGAATTCATCGAAATCACGCTCGAGCCGGAGGGTTTCGGCCGATGGTTTGGCAGCCATCTCCTGGTAAAAGATGCGATACCTAAGTGCTTGAGCGGCTTCGATCTCGCCCGGGGTTTCGGCAAGCCGCACTTCTAAGTCGCCCGCCCGCAATGCCCATGACGCCTCGGCGGGGGTGCTCGGTATCTGGTCTACCGACGACTGGTCTACCATTGGCCCGAATCCCTTTCCGCGCACCTCCATCAGGGTGTGCGTGTTTCGGCAAAGCCGGATCTTGCGGCGGGTACGTCACCCCGATCAGGGTATCACCGATGATACCCGCTTGTCGCAACCCGGATAAGGAAATGCCTAATTCTTATCCAGGGGCGTTGACCCATTCTACGTTGCGATGTCGGGACGGGGCAAGCCCTGGAAAAGAAGCCCTATGCCCGATCTCGATGATCACGCATAAGGCTCTCGGGCATCCACGAGGCCGAAAGGCGAGAATCAGGCCTCTGACCGGATAGGATCGATGAAGGGATCCGATTGAAGCGGCCGAACGGGCCTAGGCGTCTCTACGTCCACGGGTGCCAAGGCCGATTTCCTTGGCCAGCATACTGCGTTGCTTGGCATAGTTCGGCGCGACCATGGGATAGTCGGTCGGCAGATTCCATCGCTCGCGGTACTCTTCCGGGCTCATGTTGTAGGCTGTCTTTAGGTGGCGTTTAAGCATTTTGAGCTGCTTACCATCTTCTAGACAGACGATATAGTCGGGATTAACCGATTTCTTGATCGGAACCGCAGGATTGGGGCGTTCCTGCTGAGGGTTCGGGTCTTTTCCGGCGGTCGTCAGGCTCTTGTAGACCTGCTCGATCAGTTGCGGCAGATCTGACATCGCGACCGTATTGTTGCGTACATGGGCCGCAACGATTTGTGAGGTCAATGTCAGGAATTCATTAGACGGTGCTTCGTTACTCATCGACACCTCGCAGGTCAAAAATAGGACACCCAGGGCCTGTTTCGGGAGACTCTATGGCGGATTGCCGGGATTGGAATTCTTCCCGCAAGTCGTCGACCATGAAACCTCCCGAAGCAGGCACACTCGGTATATGGCTGTGCTCTCAATAATGCAAGAACCGCAATGAAGAAAGGAAGAGAAGGTTGCTATGACGGAAAAAAATTTCGACTACACCCTGGATATCACTCAAGAGGTATGTCCGTTCACGTTCGTTCGGACTAAGTTGGTTCTGGAACGAATGAATGATGGGGAAATTCTGACTGTCCGCCTCATGGGCGCCGAACCGCTGGAGAACGTGCCCAAGGCGGTTATGGAAATGGGCTCCAAGATATTGTCACTGGAGCCGGAGGTTGAGTCCGAACCCGATGGCGTCAATATCCTTTTGATCGAAAAAGATTCGGTTCGATAAGAAAAGCATGATGCGGCATTTTTGTTGGCGCCTCTTAGACCGTCAGCGCCTTTTTCATAATCAGTGCAGTCCCGCAGCCAACTTCGGTACGGTAATAATTGCGCCGCTTCCCTGTAACGATATAACCGGCATCCCGGTATAGGGCGTTTGCGGCAGTGTTATCCTGCGAAACCTCTAGAAACAGTGTCCGAGCGCCAAGAGCGCGCGCGCTGGCTTCGGCATTCTGCAGCAACAGGCGCCCCAACCCTTTGTGGCGATGATCAGGGTCGACGCCGATGGTCAACAGGTCGGCTTGGTCCAAAACCGTCCGCATGATGGCCAGGCCAATGGGGGTGGCCGTCGCGGTGCGGTTGGCGCTTTGGGCAGTGATCGCGATCGTGCCGACGACGGTGCACAGGTCTTTCAGAGTGTCGGCGGACCAGCCGTCAATGAAACATCGATGATGCAGCCGTGCTGCCGATTCAAAGGACGCCGCGTCAGGTCCCAAGGGGCGAATGACGACGTCGCCGGCCCTCTCAGGCTGTCCTTTGGTCATGGCAATGGTCCGTGGAGATGTCGGTTTGGGTTTGGACTGGGCTCGGTTGGATCGGTGATCCCGCGCGCTGGTGCGGCGACGACTGCGTCCGGCGGCCTCAGATAAAGCGGATCGGGAAGATCGGGCGACGCGCTTGCTCGGGCGCGCCAAGCCAGTTTGGCGACGATGCCGGCATCAATCGCCTCCGGCGCGCAACGGTTATTGGCGGACAGGGCGGGATGGTCGTCGCAGAATCGCCGGGCGCCGCTCCCGGCAACCCATATGGGCAGCAAAGCGGGAAGCGCCGCACTGGCTGGCGGGACGCAGATCATGGCATCCCCTGAGCCCAGCGACCAGCCCTTCGCGCCCCGTTCGGCGCGATAGCTGCGCAGATACATTTCGCGGCGCCGGCTGTCGATCGCGACGGTCACGGTGCAGGCCGAGACTTGATTTTCCTCAGGCGGCGCCGTGTCCAAACCGCCCACCGCCCCTTCGGCAAAGGTGTCGAAGGCATTGACCCCGACGATGGGCGCCCCTGTCGCCAAGGACAAACCGGCGGCGGCGGCAAGACCGATGCGAAGGCCCGTAAAGGCGCCCGGGCCGTGGACCACGCCGATAAGATCGATATCAGCCGGCCGTCGACTGGTTCGTTTCAGTAGCGTTTCTATCAGGGGCAGCAGGGCTTCGGCATGACCACGGGCCATGGGATACCGGATCGACCCCAATACAACACCCTCCGGATCATGAGGGTTGGAGCCGCTGCCACCTGAATTCTCGCGGGTCTCCCATAGAGCCGCCGAACAGGTGGCACCCGAGGTGTCGATGGCCAATGCCGTTCTCATGAACCGCTGTCTCTCGAATGGTCGATCAGTCGGGCGTTTCGGCCAATTGTGTCCGCTGCGACAGACGGGCGGTATCGGCCAAGCCAAGATTGTTCGACCGTATCATGGACTGGACGAAATCCACATAGTCAGCCCCCCGTTCCGAATAGCGCAGAAGCCCCTCGGCCAGCCGTTCACCGGTTGGCGTCTCGCCAAGGGCGGTGAGTTCGGCTCGAAGGTTTCTCATATCTCGGTATGCGGGGTGTGTGTTGAGATTTCGCATGTAGGAAACGGTTGCGCTGGCAACATCACCGAATGCCGCATAGCGGCGCGGCTGACCATCGACATCGCGTCTTGAAATCAGGCTGTCGGAAGCGGTCGTGATCTGCCCGTAGAGTGCATTGCCTTCGCGGGCAAACCGTGACGTGCCCCATCCGCTTTCGATGGCCGCTTGCGCCAGCGCCAGACTGGGTGGGATAACATCGGCGCGAAGGAGAAGCGCTTCGAAATCAGGGGTGTCGAGACCGTACCGGGCCGTCAGCGCTTCGAGTCGGTCTCGCCGCTCCGGTGAAAGGCTGTCGCGATCACCGCCGGATAGCGCTTCCATGACCTGAATCTCATGACGCTCGGCCAGAATCCGATCATTTTCACGCAGGACCAGAGGCAGCAGAATGCGGAAAAAAAGCTGCTTGCGGTCGGCGACGGGTTCGACATCGGCAATGTCGCTCGGCACAGAAAGGACGCGGATGCGGGGCACCGCCTCACCTTTCTCCACAACGCCCTCGTAAGAATACCCAAGACGGGTGAACCGGTCGATCAACCCGTCGGCCGTCGTGCTGTGTAGGACCAGCTCCGCACTGGGAGAAACCGGGGCGGCAATGGGCGTTGATTCAGCGGCCAATGGCATAACCGCAAAAGGAACGTTGCGTTCCTGCGCTGACGCGGCCGTGCCAAAGGCGAGCAGGGCGGTGGCGGCGGCAAGCAGCGATAATAGCATTTGTGGTGAATGCTTCATATATAGACAATCTTAACTTGTTAAAACACTGAAGGGCGGCCGAAGAGCCACCTGTGGCTATGGAGCCTACACTTTATGGCAGCCGCTGGGCAGGGGTGAATTTGGATAGCTGGAATGTTGCCGGGCGAAAGTCGCAGAAAAAGGGGGCGATGGCACGGCGCCCCCTCTGCTCCGGTCAGGCCGAGCCGGATCGGCCCAGGCCGCAGAATTACATTGCGGCGCGCACTTCCTGAACATCGGGAATATAGTGGCGCAGCAGATTTTCGATCCCAGCCTTAAGGGTCATGGTGGAGCTTGGACAGCCCGAGCAGGCACCCTTAAGGGTCAGAAACACGACACCGTCCTGATAGCCCTGAAAAGTGATGTCGCCGCCATCCTGCGCCACGGCCGGCCGCACGCGCGTATCGAGCAATTCCTTGATCTGGACGACGATTTCATCGTCCTCCGGCGCTCCTGCATGGGGTGCGTGATCGGCGTCATTGCCGGTCTCGGCCACATCGGCCATTATCGGCGCACCATTGGTGAAATGCTCCATGATCGCGCCAAGAACGGCCGGCTTCAGCAGATACCAGTCCTTGTCTTCCCGTTTCGAGACCGTTACGAAATCGGCGCCGAAAAAGACTCCAGTAACACCGTCAATGGTGAACAGCCGTTCGGCCAACGGCGAGCGCCGTGCCTCTTCGATATCCGGGAAATTAGCAGTACCGCTGCCCAGAACATCGCGGCCCGGCAAAAACTTAAGGCTCGCCGGGTTTGGGGTCTGCTCAGTCTGAATAAACATTTTATCTCTCGTTCGTCTTGAAACCCGCCACAGGGTCAAAGCCTGCCACTGGCTGAAAGCCCGCCACTGGCAGAAAGATGGTCTCTTCGGCGCCGCGGATCAAGGATGATGCGAGTCGGTCGGCGCATTGCCGGGTCAGGCCAGCGAGTCGATCTCTTGGTTGGTCAGCTTCCCCGGCACGATGGTGACCGGTATCCGCAACGATCCGATACGGCTGGTTGTCAGGAACTGAATCAAGGGGCCCGGCCCATCCTTGCCTGGATTTGCGCCAAGGACGAGAATCGAGATCGTCGGTTCTTCTTCGATCAGTTTGACCAGCTCGTCGTGGCGCGATCCTTCGCGCAGGAAGAGAATCGGCAAATTGCCAGTCAGATCATTCACCGATTTTGCGACCCGCTGAAGCAGCATTTCTGCTTCCTGGCGGACTTCACCGCGCATCATGTCTTCAACGGCTGACCAGTGCTGGAATTCGGTCGGTTCGATGACCGTCAACAGCGCGACACGCCCCTTCGTATGGCTCGCCCGCATGCAGGCGAATCGAAGTGCGGCTTGCCATTCGTCGCTGTCGTCGATGACAACCAGAAAGATCCGAGGATGCAGCAGTTCGTTGCCGTCTCCGGCGCTGTCTGCGGATTCGGGATCCGTTGGAAAGGGCGATGTGTCAACCATAGTCTTCTCCCACCGGCAGCTCGGCTCCAAGCAAAAAAGCCCGTCGGCAATTCAGGCACGGCGGAAGGGCAAGCTTGCCAGCCAGCCCGCCGTGATGGCTACCAGGATTGCCAAAATACCGTAAAGCGCCGGCCTGCCATGTGCGAAGAGAAATATCTCGGCACCGATGCCAACCTTGCGTACCGACAGCGGTGTTGTCTGTGCGGCAACGACGTTGCCCTCGGAAAGCAGGAACACGCTGACCAAATATTGCCCCGTCGGCACGTTTTCGGGAAAGGCCAATCGGGTTCGAAACAGACGTTGGCCGAGGAAAATCACGGGTTCGACGCTGGCTCCATAGGTGCCAGCATCCTGTTTGCGCCGTATCAGCGAGTCGCGAAACTCGACGATTTCGTCTTCGTCCATCGATTCGGCTCCGGCAGGCTCGAGGTCGAGATGCTCAAGCCCGATATCATGCCGTTCAAGAACTGACGGTGACGCCGCATCGCTGAGCGGCCGGCTGGCCGCGACGGCATAAAAGGAGGGAGCCCGTTCGAATCGGGCGGAGGCCCGGTTGACCCAGATTCCCAATAACCGTTCCTTGCGCCGGACAACAATGGTTTCCGACGGTCCCCGCACGACGACGACGATGTCGCCCGGCTGTTCGACGGCGCCGAACAGAACCACCTCGTCCCCGGTGAAACCGGTCGTGATGGCGATCAGATGTTCGGAAAGATCGGCGACCAAAGCGCGGGCCGGGGACGGCAGCATGAGCGCGGCGACCACAGCGGTCAGGGCCATCAAACGCCCGAAGCGGGTCATTACAGCCCCCTTTCGGTGATGTTGATTTCATACAGGTCGTCCGGCTCGGAAACGAGATCGTAGAAGAGATTGGCGCATACCGTCAGCACGATGACCGCCAAAAGGGCCCGCGCCTGCTCGCCGCGAAGGTTCTCGGCCGCCTTGGATCCGAATTGGGCGCCAATCACGCCGCCTGCGAGAAGCAGCAAAGCCAGCACCACATCGACCGTCTGATTCTGTGTCGCTTGCAAGAATGTCGCAATCGCGGTCGCGAAGATCACCTGATAGAGGCTGGTCCCGGCAACGAGCGACGCCGGCATGCCCAGCAGGTAGATCATCGCCGGTACCAGAAAGAACCCGCCGCCGATACCCATGATGGCGACCATGAGCCCGCCGAGGAATCCGATCGCAAGGGGCAAGAGGGCCGAAATGTAAAGCCGGGAGCGTGGAAAGCGCATCTTTAGCGGCAAGCCGTGAGCCCAGGTATGCCGGTGGAGCTTGTGCCGCTTGGCTGTGCCCCGCTGTGCCTGGAATATGGTGCGCACGCTCTCGGCCAGCATCAGTGCGCCGATGATGCCCAGTGTAAAAACATAGCTCAGCGAGATGACCAGGTCGATCTGGCCCATCCGTTGCAGCAGGCCGAAGATCCAAACGCCGAGAATCGTTCCGACCGTGCTTCCGGCAATCATGACGGCGCCGAGACGAAAGTCGACATTGCCGCGCCGCCGGTGAGCAAGAACCCCCGAGACCGATGCCGCCACGAGTTGGTTTGCCTGCGTTCCGACGGCGACCGCCGGCGGAACGCCGATGAAAATAAGCAGCGGTGTCATCATGAACCCGCCACCGACGCCAAAAAGACCCGACAGAAATCCGATCGCACCGCCCATACCAAGGATAAGCAGAACATTGACGGTCATTTCCGCGATCGGCAGATATATCTGCATGTGTTCTGCCCGGAAGGCTCCTTCTCCGGCCGACGGTTCGTTGGAACGACCGGCCGTCTTGCTCAATCCAAGTTGATCAGGCCCATGGTATCCTTGACTTCGGCGACGGTATGCCGGGCGATGTCCCTGGCGCGGGCGCCATTGTCGCGAATGATGACGTCGAGTTGGGCCGGATCGGCGGTAAGGCGGTCAAGTTCCTGTGAGATGGGACCGAGAACGGATACGGCCAGATCGGCCAAGGCGGATTTGAAAGTGGAGAACGATTCGCCGCCCCGTTCGGCAATCACGGCATCGACCGTCGTGTCGGCCAACGCAGCATAAATGGTCAACAGATTCCGGGCTTCCGGGCGGGTGTCCATGTTCTCGCGGTCGGAAGGGACCGGGTCGGGATCGGTCCGGGCCTTGCGGATCTTCAGCGCGATGGTGTCGGCATCGTCCGTCAGGCTAATGCGGCTATAGTCCGAGATGTCCGACTTGGACATCTTCTTGGTGCCGTCGCGCAAGCTCATCACCCGTGTGGCTTCGCCCAGGATCTGCGGCTCGGGCAGGACGAAGGCTTCTCGTTCGAAGCGATGGTTGAAGCTGGCGGCGATTTCCCGCGTCAGTTCCAGATGCTGCTTTTGGTCCTCGCCGACCGGTACATGGGTCGCGTGATAAAGCAGGATGTCGGCCGCCATCAACACCGGATAGGCGAGCAGGCCGTGCATGGCCAAATCCTGGTGTTTGCCGGCCTTGTCCTTGAACTGGGTCATTCGCTTCAGCCAACCCATGGGGGTCAGGCAACTGAACAGCCATGCCAATTCGGTATGTTCGGGAACCTGACTTTGGGCGAACAGAATGGATTTTTTCGGATCGATGCCGACCGCGATCAGGGTCGCGAGCAGTTCCCGGGTGTTGGCGCGCAGGGCAGCCGGATCCTGGGGCACCGTTATGGCGTGCAGATCCACCGCACAGAAGATCGTTTCGTAATCCTCCGACTGAAGCCGCACCCAGTTCCGGACCGCGCCCAGGTAATTGCCGAGATGCATCTTGTGGGTGGGCTGTATGCCGGAGAAAATCCGCTTCATCTATAAACTTCCGGGTTGCGGCCAGACAGGGTCCGGGGCGTGGCCAGTGGGCGTGACAAGGGGGTGGGCGAGTCGCAAACGTGACTGCGGTTTTTGCCGCCAGAGACCGTCATGGTCAAGTCGCCTTTCTTCTGATCAGCCGTTTGATATCCGCTGGCCGCACGCCGCCGGTGATCGCACCGGCGGCAAAATAGGCGACGACACCCAAAAGTATGAGACCGGCCAGGCCAAGCGGTCCGGCCAGCAGGCCGTCGGCTGTCCGGGCGTCGGCGCCAAGGGGTATCCAGCTTCCGAGGCCGGCAAAGAATGTTGCCCCGACCAGCGTTAGGCCCAGAATGGCGCCGGCGGCGATTTGCCCTTGGATACGGCGCCGGGTTTCGCCGTCGAGTTGGATAAGACCCCGTTTGCCTAGGCCGCGAGCCAGGATCGCTACGTGCAGCCAGGCGGTCAGGCCGGTGGCCAGTGCGAGACCCACATGACCCATGAATTGAATCAGTATCAGACTCAGCGAAATGTTCATGAGCGTGGCGACGATGGCCACCTTTACCGGGCTTGCGGTGTCCTGGCGGGCAAAATAAACCGTTGAAAACACCTTCACCATTACATAGGCCGGTATGCCGATGCCATAGGCGGCCAACGCAAGGGCGGTTGCGCGGGTTGCGTCGGCGTCGAAAGCGCCGCGCTCGAACAGAACCGTCAAGATGGGCAATGGGATCGCAACCAGGGCCACCGCGGATGGAATCGACAACAACAGCGCCGCGTCCAGGGCCCGATTCTGGGTCTTGAGCGCGGTTTCGGTATCGCCGGCTTCGACCTGCCGGGCCAACATGGGCAGCAAGGCCGTGCCGATCGCGATCCCGATCACGCCCAGCGGCAGTTGATAGAGACGGTCTGCATAATACAGATAGCTGATCGCGCCGGTGGGCAGCAGCGACGCCAGCAGGATATCGATGAAAATGTTGATCTGAATGACGCCGGCGCCCAGCGCACCCGGCACCATCAACCGGAACAGCTTACGGATGCGCGGGTCCAGCCGCGGCCGGGGAAGACCCAGCCGGACACCGCTGCGGCGGCAGGCTTCCGCCAGCCAAAGCAGTTGTCCGACCCCGGCAATCAGCACCCCCCATGCCAATGCATGCCCAACGGTTGGAACGATTCCGGCGTCGATGAGCGGGCCGGACGCAAGCAGCGCGGCAATCAGGCAGAGATTGAACAGAACCGGTGCGGCGGCGAACGGGCCATACCGGCCGAGCGCATTGAGGACGCCGCCCATCAAGGCGACAAGCGACATCAAGATCAGATACGGAAAGGTGATGCGGCCCAGCATGACGGCCAGATCGAACCGCTCCGGATCGCCGACGAAGCCCGGAGCGATGACCGACAGGATCGCGGGCATACCGACAACCGCAAGGACGGTCAGCGGCATCAGCACGACGATCATTACGGCCAGCGCCCGTTCGGCGAATGCGATGGCCGGTTCGAGCCCCTGAGATTCCATATCGGCGGAGAACAGCGGCACGAAGGATACGCTGAACGCGCCTTCGGCGAATAGGCGGCGAAAGAGATTGGGCAGCTTCAACGCCACGAAAAACGCATCGGCCACGGCGCCGGCGCCCAGAATGGCGGCCGTTAGAATATCACGAACGAAGCCGGCAACGCGGCTGACCATCGTCAAGCCGCCGACGGTGGCGATCGCCCGGATTAACGACGGCGATCGAACGCTGGCCGGCCTTGCTTCGATCATGACGGTGCCCCGATCATGATGCTGGGGTCTGCCCGGAAGCGCCGGGTCTCCGAGGGCGTCGCCCCAGACGGTGCCGTGCCGGACGTGTCGGCGCGGGGGCCGGTGTGCCTGCGCAAGGATCGCCGTTGGCGAGCACCGTCGTCAATTGGCTGCGGATCTGATCAAGCTTGGTTTCGTTGGTGACCTTCAGGCCGAAGACATCCTTGACGTAAAAGACGTCGATCGCCCGTTCGCCGAAGGTCGAAATCTTGGCGCTGGAGATTTGCAGCGCCATGCCGGAAAGCGCGCGGGTCAGGTCATAAAGCAGGCCGGGCCGGTCGCGCCCGTTGACCTCGATCACGGAATGGGTGCGGCTGGCGGCGTTATCGATCAGGACACGGGGCTGGACGCGGAAAACATTGGTGCGGGTCGGCAGTTTAGACCGCTGCCGATCGAGTTCGGTCGTCGGGTCCAACTTGCCGGCAAGGCAGCGGGAAACGGTCTTGCTGAGAGCGGCCAGCGCGTCGGGATCATCGAACGGCAGGGCGTCGGCGCTGCCTTGTACATTGAACAGGTCGATGGCCAGGCCGGTGGTCAGGGTGAAGATCTTGGCATCGACGATATTCGCCCCGGCGACCGCCAGTGCCCCCGCAACCCGGGCGATCAAGCCGGGATGGTCGGGGGTCAGAACGGTGACTTCGGTCGTGCCGTGATCGCCGACCGGCCGGGCATCGACGATCAACGGATCGGCTTGCCGCTCGGCGCGGCAGACCAGATCGGCATGGCGGCAATGGGTCTCGGCATCAAGTGACAGCCAATACGGGGGATATCCCTTGCCGAGAAACGCCTCGATCGTGTTGGCGTCCCAACCGGCGGCCGACAGCCTCTCCCGAATGGCGTCATGGGCCGCTCTGACCCGGGCATCGGTGCCTTCGAAGTCGAAGCCATCGACGATCAGATGGCGCGCACGATTGTAGAGCTGCCCCAAGAGCGACCCTTTCCAGCCGTTCCACCGGCCGGGCCCGACGGCGCGGATATCGGCGCAGGTCAGTACGAGCAGCAGCCGCAAGCGTTCCGCAGACTCGACCAATCCCACAAAGTCGCGCACGGTCTGATCATCTTCGATGTCGCGCTTCAATGCCGTGTCGTTCATGACCAGATGGTTGCGCACCAGCCATTCGACGGTCTCGGTCTCTTCCGTCGTCAGGCCCAGGCGCGGACACAGTTTGCGCGCGACCTTGGCCCCCAGTATGGAATGGTCTCCCCCCCGGCCTTTGGCGATATCGTGGAGCAGCATGGCCACGAACAAGGCCCGGCGCGATTTGACCGATGGGAACACCTTGGTCGCTAGCGCCATTTCGTCGGCCATGGTGCCGGTTTCGATTCGGTGCAGAATCCCAATGGCGAACAGCGTGTGCTCGTCGACGGTGTAGACATGATACATGTCGTATTGCATTTGGGCGACGACGCGCCCGAAATCCGGCAGAAACCGCGACAGGACACCGCTTTCGTTCATTCGGCGCAGGGCTTTTTCCGGATCCTTCGGCGAAGTCAGGATGTCCAGGAACAGCGCGTTGGCCGTGGGGTCGTTTCGCAGTTTGTTGCCGATCATCTTCAGCGACCGGGTCACGGCCTTCAGCGCGGCCGGGTGGATATCGAGATCCTTTTCCTGGGCGACCCGGAACAATCGAATCATTTCCAGGGGATTGTCGCGCAGATGCCGTTCCGAAGGAATCGTCAGTCTTTCCCGGTCGAGCGGGAAGCCGTCGACCTCTTTCGTTCCGCCCAGGAACAAAACGAACCGGCGGGGCTTGCGGCGGCTGTCGGCTTCCAAGGCCGCACAGAAGATGCGTGTCAAATCGCCGACATCCTTGGCGATCAGGAAGTAATGCTTCATGAATCGCTCAACGCCGGTGGCGCCGGCATGGTCGGTATACCCCATAGCCGGCCCGATCTCGCGCTGAAGGTCGAAAGTCAGGCGGTCTTCCTCGCGTCCGGTCAGATAATGCAGATGGCAGCGAACGGTGCGAAGGAACGACAACGCCTTGCGAAACCGCGCGGCTTCGTCCTCGGTCAGCACGCCGGCACCGACCATGCCGCTGATACTGCGCACCTGGAACAGATATTTGGCGATCCAGAACAGGCTTTGCAGGTCGCGCAGGCCGCCCTTGCCGTCCTTTATATTGGGCTCCATGACATAGCGGCTGTCGCCGAGCTTGCGGTGCCGGGCATCACGCTCGGCCAGCTTGGCTTCGACGAAATCGGCCTTGCTGTCGGCATCGACGATATCGCGCTTGAACCGCTTGACAAGGTCTTCCACCAGAGCCGGTTCACCCCAGAGCGAGCGGCATTCCAGAAGGCTGGTCCGAATGGTCATATCCGTCTTGCTGGTGCGGATACAGTCATCGACCGATCGAACGGCATGGCCGACTTTGAGGCCCAGGTCCCAAAGAAGGTAAAGCATGAATTCCACGACCTGTTCGACCCGCGGCGTGCGCTTGTAGGGCAGCAGAAAAAGCAGGTCGATATCCGATTTCGGTGCCAGTTCGGCGCGCCCGTAGCCGCCGAGCGCGACGACGGCAAATCGTTCGCCGATGGTGGGGTTCGGGGCCGCAAACAGGATATGGTCAGTGATGTCGGCAAGCGTCCGGATGACTTGGTCCATGACATGGACGCGGTTGTGCACACAGTCGTCGCCGGTGCCGAATTCATCGAGAAACCGACGGCGCACTTCCGCTTCGCCGTTTTTCAGCGACTCCTTCATCAACGCCAAGAGGGCTTGACGCCCTTTGCCGGTGCGGCAATTTTCAGCGCCGCCGCAGGTTTCAGTCCATTGGGCGATGCGGGCCTTCAGGGTTGGGCCGTCCAACAGATTGTCGCCGTCGATCACGGGCGGGGCCGACCAGTCGCCCGGACCCGGCGGAAAAAGTTCGCCGTCGTCTGTTTCCGTGGTTCGGAAGAAGTTGAACATACCGTCGGCTCTCGTCGCGAAAGGGTCGAAAGGCCATCTGATGGCCCCCGCCCGCTATCCTTAGCGCGACTTCTGCATTGCCAACAAGGCTTCGCGGAGAACTTCAAGTGCCGGTTTCAGTTTCTCGTCCACTTTGTCGTCGATCATGCGGCGAATCTCTGCTTCTTCGAGGCCGGCCGTTGCGGCGACCGGAAAAGGTTCCGCAATGGGATGTGGAGCCGGGTCTTGGGCAGGGGAGAACGGGTCGTCCCCGTCTTCGGCCCCGATTTCAGCAGCGGCGCCGTCCCCGGCTTCGTCGAGATCCCAGCCGGAGGTGTCGGCATCGATCCACGGAGACTCATCGCCAAAGTCCGGAGACTCCGCGATGCCCCTGTCGGGGATCCCCGTGTCGGGCGCGGCCGGTTCCAGTTCGCCGGACGGGATGGACGGCTGTTCCAGGACAGGACCGTCTCGCAGGGCCGGACTGGCCAGCGACGGCACCGCCGGTCCGGGTGTATACCCGGACACCGTTTCCTCCAGAGCCCGGCGCAAATCGCCGAGATGGGATTTCAGGATCCGGACATCCTCGCGCAGGGCGGAAACTTCTGCCGCCAGCCCAGCCGCGCCGCCGGATGCGTTGCCCGGTGCGGTGCCGGCGCCTGGGGAATTCCCCGCACCAGGGCTGGCGCCGTTGCCGGATTCGCTTCCGGCTTCGCCGTCGTCGAGATAAACCCGCCACGTGCCGTCATTGGCCTTATAGCCGCGCGCGGCTCCGCGCTGGAGCCGTTTTCGCAACGCTTCGACCGACAAACCGAGCGTACGGGAAGCCGTTGCTATATCGACCGTGGCGTCTGTCGCCATCAGGAGAACCCTGTCCGGTTGTCTCGAATGTCCCGGATGATATCATAACGATGTTGATCCTCATGTCTAATACGATTGCTTCTTCTCGCATACGAATCAGGGCTGGGTCATGATACCGAGACGGGACAGCGCCTCGGTGGAGAGGACGTACGGACCGATCCGTCGGCAGAATCGATGCCGGACGACGATGAGGGGGGCGTTATGAACGACGACAGCGGCCAGCTTGCCGAAACAGCGGGCCAGGATTCCGGTGAGGCTGGTGCCGGCCGAAGCGGCAATGCCCGGCGGGTCGCCCGGCACAAAGCCAAACTGGCGGAAGCGGGCATGAAACAGGTCAATATCCAGGCGCCGATAGCGGCGCATCCAATCCTAAAGGATCTTGGACGCCGGTTGAAAGCCGGACAGCCGATCGAAGAAGCGCTTTTCGAACTGGCCGCCCTTCACGCGCGCGAACCGGAAGCGCATCGTACCGAAGACGGCCCCGGTCTGACCGGCCGGCTGGGCCGGTTGTTCCGCGGACGGTCGGAGTCTTAAGGCCGGCCCCCAGAGGCAGGGTCTGTTGATGACTCTGTGGATAAGTGACTGGATAAATCCGGGGAAGAGCCTGTTGACGAAACTTGGGACGAATGTGGGGGCACGCTTGTGCTGTCGGCCATCAGGCGCTTCAGCCGATACAGCGTTTCCAGCGCGTCACGGGGGGTCATGGCGTCCGGGTCGGTCTCGGTCAGAAGGGTGACGACGGCCCGCAGGGCCGGATCGGCGTCCAGCGGCCGGGTTGCCGCCGTGGTTTCGGGGATCGCCTCGGGCATCGATGGATTGACCGTTGTCTCCGGTTCCGCGGAATCCAGCCCGGCGAACAGGGGCAAGGCCTCACTTTCCTTTTGTCCCGACCGTTCCAACGTATCGAGAACAGTGCGGGCACGGTTCAGCACGGTTGCCGGCAGACCGGCGAGTTTGGCGACATGAAGTCCATAGGACCGATCGGCGGCACCCTCGCGAACTTCGTGCAGAAAAACGATATCGCCCTTCCATTCCCGCACGGCCATGGACCGGCAGGTAAGAGCCTTCAGGCGTCCGGCAAGGGCGGTCAATTCGTGATAATGGGTGGCGAACAAGGCCCGGCACCGGTTCCGGTCGTGCAGATGTTCCACAGTCGACCAGGCAATCGACAGGCCGTCATAGGTGGATGTTCCGCGCCCGATTTCGTCGAGAATGACCAGCGAGCGGGTGGTCGCTTGATGCAGGATTGCTGCCGTCTCGACCATTTCGACCATAAAGGTCGAGCGGCCCCGCGCCAGATCGTCGGCGGCCCCGACCCGGCTGAAGAGCCGGTCGATGACCCCGATTTCCGCCTGATCGGCCGGCACATACCCGCCGATCTGAGCCATGATGGCGATCAGGGCGTTCTGGCGCAGGAATGTCGACTTGCCGGCCATGTTGGGGCCTGTCAGAAGCCAAAGCCGGCGGGTTTGTGACAGGTCGCAATCATTTGCGACGAACGGATCGCTGCTGGCGGCCATCGCGGCTTCGACCACCGGATGCCGGCCGGCGGTGATCTTGAACCGGTGGCTGGAATCCACAATCGGCCGACTATAACCAAAGGCGCCGGCCAGGTCGGCATGGGAGGCAAAGACGTCGAGGGCGGCCGTTGCGGCCGCCATCGCGGCCAAGGGTTCCGAAGCCGCGGTGACGGCGGCCGACAACTCGTCGAACAGCGCCAGTTCCAGCGCCACGGCCCGTTCCCCGGCCTGAGACAACGTCTTTTCCATATCGGCCAGTTCGGTGGTCGTGAATCGGACCGCCGAGGCCAGCGTCTGACGGTGGATGAAGGTTTCCGCCGCCGCGCCCGAAGCCAGCTTGTCGGCATGGGTCGGCGTGACTTCGATGAAATAGCCCAGGACATTGTTGTGCTTGATCTTCAGGGTATTGATGCCGGTCCTCTCTGCATAGCGATGCTGGAGACCGGCGATCAGGCGCCGCCCTTCATCACGGGCGGTGCGTGTCTCATCCAGCTCCGGGGCAAAGCCGGGGGCGATGAAGCCCCCGTCCCGCGCCAGAACGGGCAGGGTTTCGTCCAGGGCCCGGGAAAGCCTGTCCATCAGCGTGTCCAGGCCGGTCAGCCCGGATTGAGCCTTGGCCACGGCCTCGGGCAGGAGGTCCAGGCGCGGTATGGCCAGCAGGGTGGAAAGCCGTTGGGCGCCCCTCATGCCGTCGCGGATCGCCGCCAGATCGCGCGGTCCGCCCCGCCCCAGCGTCAGCCGGGACAGGGCTCGTTCCATGTCGGGGATAGCGCGCAGCGTAGCCCGGACGTCGGCCCGAAGATTGCCGTCGTCGACGAATAGCTGGACGGCGTCCAGGCGGGCATTGATCAGTGCCGGGTCGGTCGACGGGGCAGCCAGTTGGTGGGCCAGGAGCCGGGCGCCCGGTCCGGTCACGGTGCGGTCGATCGTGGCCAGGAGGCTGCCTGACCGGTCGCCGGTTTGTGTCCGGGTCAGTTCCAGACTGCGCCGTGTCGCGGCGTCGATTTCCATGACCGTGCCGTCTGCGCGGCGTTCCGGCGGCGACAGATGGGGCAGCCTCCCTTGCTGAGTCAGGTCGATATAGCCGATCAGGGCGCCGCAGGCGGCGACTTCCGCCCGGTCGAACGTGCCGAATGCGTCCAGCGTTTCCACACCGAAATGGGTGCGGAGCCGATGATGGGCAGAATCGCTGTTGAAACGGGCGGCCGGCAGAACGGTGACCCGGGAATCGCGCGGCGCCAGGATGGTGTGTATGGCCGCATCTTGGTAGAGGCTGTCGGCGATCAGGATTTCACCGGGATCGAGCCGGGCGAGCAGACTGTCGAGTCGGCGGATATCGGTCAATTCCATCACCAGGCGGCCGACCGTGATGTCCGCTGCAGCGACGCCGAGGCGCCCGCCGATACGGGCGATCGCCACCAGATGATTGGCGGTCCGGCTTTCAAGCAGGGTGTCTTCGGTGACCGTGCCCGGTGTAACGATGCGCACGACCGCACGCCGGACCAGGGTTTTGCCTGATCGCTTTCGCGCCTCCGCCGGTGATTCGACTTGGTCGCAAAGAGCGATGCGAAAACCCTGTCGGATCAGCCGGGCGAGATAGGCTTCGTGCGCATGGACCGGCACACCGGCCATGGGAATTTCGCCGCCGTCGTGCTGCCCGCGCCGGGTCAGCGTGATGTCGAGCGCATCGGCTGCTTTGACCGCGTCGTCGAAAAATAGCTCGTAGAAGTCGCCCATGCGGAAAAACAGCAGGCAATCCGGGTGCGCGGCCTTGGCCTCGAGGTACTGAGCCATCATCGGGCTGACGGTTTCCGGCGCCCCCGAACGGTTGGGTGTGGCGGCGTCCGGGGAAGGGCTGGCGGTGTCGGTCATGGTCCGGCTGATGCGATCTTGACAGGGGAAAGGGGCGTGGGCGGGGAGCCTAGCACGGTCCCGTCGACGGCCAAACAGCGGCGGGCGACCACATTAAACCGGATTTGCCTTGACGAAAGCCGGTGCTATCCTGCCAATCTGACGACCCGCTTTGCACCGGCCTAAGACGAACTTGATCCGGGTTGGCATACTCATGTACTAGTGCTGGTGCTGTCACAGATAAACAACCCTGCGCAGTTGCAGAAAAGACATGGTTAGGGAGACAAGGCTCAATGGCCGGTAAATCGCTCGACGAAGAAGCTCTAGCGTTTCACGCGGCCGGAAGGCCGGGTAAACTGGAAGTCACTCCGACAAAGCCGTTGACGACACAGCACGATCTGTCGCTGGCTTATTCCCCGGGAGTGGCCGCGCCTTGTTTGGCGATCGCGGCCGATCCGCTCAAGGCATACGACTATACCGCTCGCGGGAATATGGTCGCGGTGATCTCGAACGGAACGGCCGTGCTTGGCCTTGGCGACTTGGGCGCGCTGGGATCGAAGCCGGTGATGGAAGGCAAGGCGGTTCTGTTCAAGCGCTTCGCGGATATCGACGGCATCGATCTCGAGGTCGATACCAGAGATGTCGACGAATTCGTGAATTGCGTGCGCTATCTTGGACCATCCTTCGGCGGCATCAATCTGGAAGACATCAAAGCGCCGGATTGTTTCATCATCGAGCAGCGCCTGCGCGAATTGATGGATATCCCCGTCTTCCACGACGACCAGCACGGCACCGCGATCATCGCGGCGGCCGGCTTGATCAACGCCCTCGACCTGACCGGCCGTCGGATCGAGGATATCAAGATGGTCATCAACGGCGCCGGCGCGGCGGCGATTGCCTGCATCGAACTGTTCAAGTCGATGGGCCTGCCGCCCGACCAGGTCATCATGTGCGACAGTAAGGGGGTCGTCTATCAGGGCCGCGAGGCCGGCATGAACCAGTGGAAAAGCGGCCATGCGGTCAAGACCGATGCCCGGACGCTGGAAGACGCGCTCGACGGGGCGGATGTCTTTGTCGGCGTTTCGGTCAAGGGCGCCGTCACTCAGGCCATGATCAAGCGCATGGCGGATAAGCCGATCATCTTCGGTCTGGCGAATCCCGATCCTGAGATCTTGCCCGACGAAGTAAAGGAAGTTCGGCCCGACGCCATCGTGGCCACGGGACGGTCGGACTATCCAAACCAGGTCAACAATGTTCTTGGTTTCCCTTATATCTTCCGCGGCGCGCTGGATGTCAGGGCGCGGACCATCAATGATGAAATGAAAATCGCTGCTGCCCGGGCCTTGGCGGAATTGGCCCGCGAAGATGTCCCGGACGAAGTCGACGCCGCCTATTCCGGCCGGCGGCTGCGCTATGGGCCGGACTACATCATTCCGGTTCCGTTCGACCCCAGATTGATCGTTGCAATACCGATGGCGGTGGCCGAAGCGGCCATGAAGACGGGCGTCGCCAGCCAGCCATTGGAAAACATGGCGGCCTATCGCAAGGAATTGTTGGCCCGGCTCGACCCGACGGCCGACAGCCTGCATCTGATATTCGAGGAAGTACGGGCATCGCCCAAGCGCATCGTTTTTGCCGAGGGCGAAGAAGAACGCACCATTCGGGCCGCCGTCGCCTATCGGAATGCCGGTCTCGGCACGCCGATCCTGGTGGGCCGCGAATCGCACATCAAGGAGACGATGGCCGGAATCGGCTTGGCCAATACCGACGCCTTCGAAATCCATAATGCGGCGCTTACCACCAACAATGCCCGTTATGCCGAATCGCTTTACGCCCGATTGCAGCGCCAAGGCATGCTGCTGCGCGATTGCCAGCGGATCATCAATCAAAACCGCAACTCGTTTGCCGCCGCTATGGTCGATGCCGGCGACGCTGATGGCATGGTTACCGGACTGACGCGCAGCTTTTCGGTCTGTTTCGAGGATGTAAACCGTGTGATCGAGGGGCGGCCCGGCGATGTGATGTTTGGCCTGTCCATTCTCGTCAACCGGTCGCGAACGGTCTTCATCGGCGATACGACCGTGCATGAACGGCCCGATGCCGAGACACTGGCGCATATCACGGTCCAGGCGGCCAGGCGGGCCCGGGAGATGGGCCATCTGCCGCGTGTGGCTTTGTTGAGCTTTTCGAATTTCGGGCAGCCCATGCGCGAACGGGCGCAGCATGTCCGCGATGCGGTGGCGATCCTCGATAGCTGGTCCGTCGATTTCGAATATGACGGCGAGATGACGGCCGAAGTGGCATTGGATCATGATCTCATGCGCCGTCTCTACCCGTTCTGCCGTTTGTCGGGCCCGGCCAATGTGCTGATTATGCCGGCGCTTCATGCGGCGAACATCTCGGCCAAGCTGCTTCAGCAAATGGGTGGGGCCACCATGATCGGGCCGCTTCTTCAGGGCCTGTCGCAGCCGGCGCAGATCGTGCAAATGGGCGCCAATTCCGGCGATGTGGTAACGGCTGCCGCGCTGGCGGCTCACGAAGCCCTGAGCCGGGAGGGCAAAACGACGTCATGATCTGTCGCTAAAACTTAACTTTCGCCGTGACGGATCGATGGCTATAGGCAAAAGACGCCGCATCGGTTCGTTTCGGCGTGGTTTGGTATCGCAGCGACAGAGTTTTTGACCATGCCTCGGTCGGTCCTACGGCATTCGCGCTTTTTGGCGATCATTGCGCTGGTATCCACCCCGGCGGCGGTCGTCCTGTTGGCCCTAGTGGCCTTTTCCGGCCTTGCCTTTTCGCACGGCATTCTGGCCCTGGTGGTGATCATCGCCGCTACGGCCGGCGTGCTGCATGTCTATTTCCGCGATGCCATCAAGATCGCGGACCAGCTTGATCGGCTGAGCGCACCGGGAGCGCCGCTGCCCGTCCGGCCGCCACGGCCGGAAAGCGATACCGGCCGCGCGATTTTTTCCGCCGTGGCGCGGCTTCAACGGCGGATCCGTTCGCGCAACCGAATCCTGGAATTGGAGGCCGCGGCGGGCCGGACAATCGTCGAAAGCATGGATGACCCCGTGGTCGTGATCACGGCCGACCGCCGGATCGCACGGGTCAATCCGGCGGCGCGCAGCCTTTATGGCGAGCGGCTTGTCGGTCGCGATGTCGGTGAGCGGCTGCGCAACCCCCGAATTCTGGCCGCCATCGACCGGGTGTTCGCCGGGGGCGATGCGGTGTCCCTGGAATATATCGACCCGGTGCCGGTCGAACGGGCGTTCGATATCCGGATCAAGCCGTTTCCCGTTTCGATCGACCCGACGATCAGCAGTGACGAGTCCGATGAAGCGGTGCCGGCGGTCATGGTTATGGTCCATGACGTGACTGCGGCCTTGAGAACCGACCGGATGCGGGCCGACTTTATCGCCAATGTCAGCCATGAACTGCGAACGCCGCTGGCGACCTTGGCCGGTTTCATTGAAACTTTGAGTGGGCCGGCCCGTGACGACCCGGCCGCGCGCACCCGGTTTCTGGGCATCATGCAGCAGCAGACCGACCGCATGACCCGCTTGGTCCAGGATCTGCTGTCCTTGTCGCGGATCGAGGTCGACGAGCATGCCCAACCTCGGGAGCGGGTCGACGTTTCCGGCATTTTGTCGCGGGTGATCCAGGGGTTGGAACTCAAGATCGCCGCGCGGTCGGGGCGCATCGTCCTGGACATGCCCGATGCGATTCCCCAGGTCTGGGGCGACGACGATCAACTATGCCAGGTCTTCCAGAATCTGATCGACAACGCCATCAAGTACGGTGCGCCGGAAACCGACGTTGAAGTTACCGTTATCGTCGAAAACGATACGGCCCCGGTATTGATTCCCGTCGCCGGCCGAACGGACGATCCGTCATCCGAAAAGGGGCAGGCCCCGGGCCGCAGGCTCCGGGTTTCGGTTCGCGACCACGGCCACGGGATCGAGCGGGGTCACTTGCCCCGGCTGACGGAACGGTTCTATCGGGTCGATCCGGCCCGCTCGCGCGCGATTGGGGGAACCGGACTGGGCCTCGCCATCGTCAAACATATCGTCAGCCGCCATCGCGGCCGACTGTTGATCGACAGTGTCGTGGGCGATGGCAGCACATTCACGGTGCTGTTGCCGTGCCAGGGGCTGCCTGTCGCCGTGACACGGCCGGAAACGATGCGGCCGGGCGCGCCGGCCATCGTTTCCAACCGCTCCGCCACGACCGCCGCTGAATAGGGGTCACACCTATCGCCCGCTACGGGGCGTCAGGCGCCCACCATGCGTTGACGGTCGCCAATTGGCCGTACATCGGCTGGTAGTCGACGTGGTCCATCGGCTCCCAATAAGCGATGGTGTCCGTGTCCTGATAATACAGCGGGATCACATAATGTCCCGACAGCAGAACACGGTCCAAGGCGCGGGTGGCGGCGATCAGGTCTTCCCGGTCGATGGCATCGGCGATTTCTACGATCAGGGCGTCGACCACCGGGTCTTGGACGCCGGGATAGTTGCGCGTGCCTTCGACCTCGGCCGATCCGGATCCCCAATAGAGATCCTGCTCGGCCCCCGGCGACAGCGATGCGCCCCAGTGGTGGATAATCATGTCGAAATCATACTGTTCCGTTCGGGCGACATACTGCGAACTGTCCACGGTCCGGACACTGGCTTCGATTCCGAGACGCCGCAGATTGTTGGCGAAGCTCAGCGCAATGCGTTCGTCCGATGCCGACTGCAGTAGGATTTCGAAGGTCATCGGCCGCCCGGTCTCGGTATTGGTTAGAACACCGTCGCGAACCTCCCATCCAGCGTCGCTGAGCAGCGCCAGCGCCGTTCTGAGATTGTCGCGGATATTGCCGCTGCCATCCGACATCGGCGGTTCATAGGCGCCTTCGAACACACTGTCGGGGACCTGGTCGCGGTATGGCTCCAACAGGACCTGCTCGCGGTCGCTGAGTGTCTCGGTGTGGGCCAGTTCAGAGTTGGCGAAGAAGCTCGACGTTCGGTTATAGAGGCCGCGAAGGTAGTTCCGATTGACCCATTCGAAGTCGAATGCATGGGCGAG
>LFIK01000252.1_pt1 | contig 39144 bp, 33 predicted proteins | sample 643401 | NCBI WGS metagenome assembly LFIK01 (sample SAMN03777447, study PRJNA286221) | soda lake metagenome | biome: soda lake; feature: Kulunda steppe; material: water; isolation source: sample T5-Br brine of Lake Tanatar-5 | place: Russia: Kulunda steppe | collected 2010-07
GTGATGATGCCAGACCGGCGCCGGCAGCCCGAGCAGGGCTTGCAAGAGCCGGTGCAGCGGCGTCTGATCGAACAGGTCCATGCCGCGCACCACCTCGGTGATCCCCTGCGCGGCGTCGTCCGCGACCACAGCGACGTGATAGGAGGTGCCGATATCGCGCCGCGCGAGCACCACGTCGCCGAGTCCGCCGCACAGCGCCGCCGCGTCGAGCGCGTGCCACCCCGCGCGCTCCGGCCCCGTCTCCACGAAGCCGAGCCCCGGACCGGCAACCTCGATGGCGCGCGCCATGTCGAGCCGGATCGCGTCCTGCGGGCCTGCCTCGGCCATCGAACGGCCGCGGCAGGTGCCCGGATAGGCCGGGGCGGGGCCGTGCGGCGCCGCTTGCGCGGCACGGATGTCGCGGCGCGTGCAGCGGCACGGATAGCATAGCTCCTGCGCGATCAGCCTGTCGAGAGCGGCGCGGTAGTGTTGCAGCCTTTCCGACTGGCGCAGCACCGGCTCCGGCCACTCAAGCCCGAGCCAGCGCAGATCCTCAAAGATTGCCGCCTCGAATTCGGGCTTGCAGCGGGGCGTGTCGATATCCTCGATGCGCAGCAGCATCACGCCGCCGGCCGCCGCCGCGCGGGCCTGCGCGGTGAGCGCCGAGAAGGCATGGCCGAGATGAAGCAGGCCCGTGGGCGAGGGCGCGAAGCGGGTGCGGCAAGCTTCAGGCGGCATCGCGACTTTGCGCGGCAAGCCACTGATTGAAAGCCGCTTTCGCGCGATCGGTGTAGGCCTTGTAGCGCTCCTGCCGCCGCTTGCGCCCGCCGCGCGCCTCGATGGGCGGGAAGAGCCCGAAATTGACGTTCATGGGCTGGAAGGTCTTGGCGTCGGCGCCGCCGGTGATGTGATTGATGAGCGCGCCCATCGCCGTCTCGGGCGGCGGCGTGGCCGCCGGACGGCCCAGCATCTCTGCGGCGGCGAGCCGCCCCGCGACGAGTCCCATCGCCGCGCTCTCGACATAGCCCTCGACGCCGGTGATCTGCCCGGCAAAGCGGATATGCGGGCGCGAGCGCAGCCGCATCTCGCCGTCGAGCAGGGTGGGCGCGTTCAGGAAGGTGTTGCGGTGAATCCCTCCGAGCCGCGCGAACCGCGCATTCTCGAGCCCCGGGATCAGCCGCAACACCTCGGTCTGCGCGCCGTATTTCATCTTGGTCTGAAAGCCGACGATGTTGAACAGCGTGCCCAGCGCGTTGTCGCGGCGCAGCTGCACCACGGCGTGCGGCTTGATTTCGGGCTGATGCGGGTTCGTCAGGCCCACGGGCTTCATAGGGCCGTGGCGCAACGTCTCGCGCCCGCGCTCGGCCATCACCTCGATGGGCAGGCAGCCATCGAAATACTGCGCCGTCTCGCCAGGCTTGAAGGCCGTCTTCTCGGCAGCGAGCAGCGCGTCGATGAAGGCCTCGTATTGCTCGCGGTCCATCGGGCAGTTGAGATAGGCGGTGCGCTGTTCCTCCGTCTCGCCCTTGTCGTAGCGCGACTGAAACCACGCCTGCGACATGTCGATGCTGTCGAAATACACGATCGGCGCGATGGCATCGAAGAAGGCCAGCGCCTCGGCGCCGGTCTCGGCCCGGATCGCCTCGGCGAGCGCGCCCGAGGTCAGCGGGCCGGTCGCGATGATCCACTGGCCGTCATCGGGCAGGGCGGTGATCTCGCCGGTCTCGACGGAGACATTGGGATGGTCGCGCAGCCGCGAGGTGACGGCTTCGGCGAAGGGCTCGCGATCGACGGCCAGCGCGCCGCCGGCGGGCAGGGCATGCGCGTCCGCCATCGCCATCACGAGCCCGTTCGCCGCCCGCATCTCCCAGTGCAGCAGGCCCACGGCGTTATGCTCATCATCGTCGGAGCGGAAGGAATTGGAGCACACCATCTCGGCGAGGTTGCCGGTGTGATGCGCGAAGGTGCCCGTCTCGGGGCGCATCTCGTGGATGATGACGGGCACGCCCGCCTCGGCCGCCTGCCAGGCGGCCTCGCTGCCGGCCATGCCGCCGCCGATGATGTGCAGTGTCTCGCTCATGGGCGGGAAATAGCCTCGCGGCGCCGTGGTGAAAACCCCCGCACGAAAACGCCCGCGGCCGAAGCCGCGGGCGCCGTCGTCACGGTGCCGATGCCCTCAGGCGGACTTCGCGAGATCGCGCAGCACGTAGTGCAGCACGCCGCCATGCTCGACATATTCCTTCTCGATGGCGGTATCGATGCGGCACTTGAGCGTGATCGTCTTCGTCGTGCCGTCACCATGGGTGATCGTGCAATCCACCTCGGCTTGCGGTTTCAGATCACCTTCCAACCCGGTGATGTCGAAGCTCTCATCCCCCTTCAGGCCGAGGCTCTTTCGGGTGTCTCCGCCGGTGAACTCGAACGGGATCACCCCCATCCCCACGAGATTGGAGCGGTGGATGCGCTCATAACTTTCGGCGATCACCGCCTTCACGCCCAGCAGCTTGGTGCCCTTGGCCGCCCAGTCGCGCGACGAACCGGCGCCGTACTCCTTGCCCGCGATGACGACAAGCGGCACGTCGCGTTCCTGCCATGCCATCGCGGCGTCGTAGATCGGTGACTGCGCGCCGTCGGGCCCCTTGGTGAAACCGCCCTCGACGCCGTCCAGCATCTCGTTGCGGATGCGGATATTGGCGAAGGTGCCGCGCATCATCACCTCGTGATTGCCGCGCCGCGCGCCGTAGGAGTTGAACTCGCGCGGCTGCACGCCCTTGTCCTGCAGGTAGCGCCCCGCCGGGGTGTCGGGCTTGAAGCTGCCGGCCGGGCTGATGTGATCGGTGGTGACCATGTCGCCCAGAATGGCCAGCACCCGCGCGCCCTTGACATCCGCGATACGGCCCGCCGCGGCCGACATGCCCTGAAAGTAGGGCGGATTGCGCACATAGGTCGATTCGGGCCAGTCATAGGTCAGGCTGTCGGTGACCTCGACGCCCTGCCATTTCTCGTCGCCCTTGAAGACATCGGCGTATTTCGACTGGAACGCCTCGCGCGTGACGGTGCGATCGACCAGCTCCTTGATCTCCTTCAGGCTTGGCCAGAGATCGGCCATGTAGACGGGCTTGCCGTCCTTGTCGGTGCCGATCGCGTCCTTGGTGACATCGATGTTCATGTCACCGGCGATGGCGTAGATCACGCAAAGCGGCGGCGAGGCCAGATAGTTGGCCCGCACATCGGGCGAGATGCGCCCCTCGAAGTTGCGGTTGCCCGACAGCACCGAGCAGGCGATCAGGTCGTTGTCGTTGATCGCCTTGGAGATCTCGGGCTGCAGCGGCCCCGAATTGCCGATGCAGGTGGTGCAGCCATAGCCCACGAGGTTGAAGCCGAGCGCGTCGAGATCCTCCTGCAGCCCCGCCGCCTCGAGGTATTCGGTCACCACCTGGCTGCCCGGCGCGAGCGAGGTCTTGACCCACGGCCGGCGGGTGAGCCCGCGCTCGCGCGCCTTGCGCGCCACGAGTCCCGCGCCGATCATGACATAGGGGTTCGAGGTGTTGGTGCAGGACGTGATCGACGCGATCACCACCGAGCCGTCGCGCAGCTCGTAATCCTCGCCCTCGACCCTGGCGGATTTGCGCAGATCCGTGGCGTTGGCGATCGTGGGGGCGGGGCCTTCCTCGGCCATCTCGCGCGAATCATGCGTCGTATCGATACCGCGATGGTCGGAGACGACATGGTAGAAGTTGCGCGCGGCGCGGTCGAGCGGGGTGTGATCCTGCGGCCGCTTCGGCCCGGATATCGCCGGAACGACATCGCCCATGTCGAGGTGCAGCGTGTCCGAATAGATCGGCGCGTAGCTTTCGTCGCGCCACATGCCGTTTTCCTTGGCATAAGCCTCGACCAGCGCGACCGTGTCCTTGTCGCGGCCCGTCTGCTCGAGATAGCGCAGCGTCTCGCCGTCGATGGGGAAGAAGGCGCAGGTGGCGCCGAATTCGGGCGACATGTTGCCGATGGTGGCGCGGTCGGCCAGCGGCAGGTGATCGAGCCCGTCGCCGTAGAATTCGACGAACTTGCCCACCACGCCCTTCTCGCGCAGCATCTGCGTGACCATGAGCACGAGGTCCGTCGCCGTCGTGCCCTCGACCATCGCGCCGGTGAGCTCGAACCCGACAACTTCGGGGATCAGCATCGAGATCGGCTGGCCCAGCATCGCGGCCTCGGCTTCGATGCCGCCCACGCCCCAGCCCAGCACCGCAAGGCCGTTGACCATGGTGGTGTGGCTGTCGGTGCCCACCAGCGTGTCGGGATAGGCGACCATCTCGCCGTTCTGATCGGTGTCCGACCATACGGTGCGCGACAGGTACTCCAGGTTGACCTGATGGCAGATGCCGGTGCCCGGCGGGACGACGCGGAAGTTGTCGAACGCCTCCTGCCCCCATTTGAGGAACTTGTAGCGTTCCATGTTGCGTTCGTATTCGCGGTCCACGTTCATCTGGAAGGCGCGCGGGTTGCCGAACTCGTCGATCATGACCGAGTGGTCGATCACCAGATCGACCGGGTTGAGCGGGTTGATCTTCTTCGGGTCGCCGCCGAGTGCCGTGATGCCGTCGCGCATCGCGGCGAGGTCCACCACCGCCGGCACCCCGGTGAAGTCCTGCATCAGGACACGCGCGGGGCGGTAGGAAATCTCGCGCGGGTTGCGGCCGCCCTGTGTCGCCCATTCCGCAAAGGCGCGAATGTCATCGGTCGTGACGGTCTCGCCATCCTCGAACCGCAGCATGTTCTCCAGCACGACCTTGAGCACGGCCGGAAGCCGCGCAAAGCTGCCCAGCCCGGCGCTTTCAGCGGCGGCGATCGAGTAATAGGCGAACTGCGTTCCGCCCGCCTTGAGCGTGCGCCGCGTCCCGGCGCTGTCGGTTCCGACATTGATGGGCATGGAATGGCCTCCCTTCCGATGACAGGGGTTTTGCTGGGTGCTCAATGCCCCATTGCCCGCGCGCATTCAAGGGGCGTCGGGCCGAAATTGTATACGACGGTGCACTGTTCGCGCCAACAGCACATTCCTGCCGACAGCGCGCAGCCGACTCGCTAAACCTTGATTGGCGCGGCGCCCATGCGTGACCTAAATGGGGTGCAGGTGAAATCGGGAATCTGCCAATGCTTCGCTTCTTGAGTGCGCTTGTCATCGCCCCGTTCGGGGCCATTGCCCCCGGCGGCGCCCTCGCGGCGGAGTCGGAACCCTACCCGGTGCTGGTGGAGCTGTTCACGTCGCAGGGCTGTTCGGCCTGCCCGCCGGCCGACAAGCTGCTGGCGGAGCTGGCAGCGCGCGAGAACGTGACGGCGCTGGCGCTGCATGTCGATTACTGGGATTACATCGGCTGGGAGGACAGCTTTGCCCAACCTGCCTTCACCGAGCGTCAGAAAGGCTATGCGCGCGCGGCCGGCACGACGAGCATCTATACCCCGGAAATGGTCGTCGCCGGACAGGAGCGGCTGAAGGGCAACGCGGCGATGCCCATCCTCGATTCCATCGCGCGCCATTACGGCTCCGAGACGGGGGTGCAACTCGAAGCGGCGCGCGAGGGCAGTGACGCCATTCGCATTCACGTGACCGCCGAAACCGCGCTCGGCGCGGTGGCCAATGTGCATCTCGTGCGTTATGCGCCGCGCCGCAGCGTCAAGATCACGGAAGGCGAGAATGCCGGCCTCAGCGTGACGTATCACAACGTCGTCACCGACTGGCAGATGCTGACGGAATGGGACGGGCGCGAGGCGCTGAGCCTGTCGCCGGAGGCGGCGCCGGACGATCCGTATGTGGTGATCGTCCAGCAAAGCGATCACGGCCCGGTGCTGGCGGTGGCCGATCTGCCCTGACCCGCCGGCAGTTTCCAGCGCCGATGCGTCCACAGCCATTGCTCCGGATGCGCGCGGATCTGCGCCTCGAGGCTGTCATTGAGCGCCTGCATCATCGCTTCGGCGCTGCCGCGGGGCACCGGGTTTTCGACGACGATGTCGAAATTCAGCCCGTCGGGCCGCCGGATCGCATAGCCGGGGATCAGCGGCGCGTCGAAACGAAGCGCCAGCTCGGCGGCCGAGAGGGCGGTGCGCGCCTCCTGTCCGAAAAAGCGCAGCGCCGCCCCGGTGCCGATGCGCTGGTCCGCCACGATGGTCAGCATGCCTCCGCTGCGCAGGAACTTCACCATCCGGGCCATTCCGGCCCGGTTGCGCGGGAACATCGGCGTGTCGATGCGGCTGAGCATCCGCTCGTAGCGCTGGTTGAAGTAGCGATTGCGCATCGGCCGGTACAGCGCGCCCAGCTTGTATCCGCGTGCGTGCAGCGCCGCGCGGGCCATGTCGTAATTGCCCAGATGCCCGGTGATCAGAACCGCGGGACGTCCTTCATCGTGCAGTTGTTCCATCACCGCCAGCCCGGGCCCGCCAATGGGAGTTCGCGCGGCGCGTTCCACAAGATCGTCGGGCGAAAACATCTCGATCATGCTGCGGCCCAGATTGTCGGGCACGGCGCGGCACAGCCGGTCAACCTCCTCCTTCTGCAGCTCGGGCATGGCGAGCGCCAGATTCGCGCGAATGCGGCGGCGCTGACCCGCAAGCGGCGCGACCAGCCGTGACCAGACCCTCCCCATCAACGGCACCCGGGTTCGATAGGGCAAGGCGTGCATCAGCGCGATGAGGCCCGCCGAGGCCTTGTCTTCCAGCCAGTCGCGCGGCTGGAAGCCGGCGTGCGAGGTCTTGTCCGTCATGCAGTCCGGATCCGTTCATGGCTGCGGCCGCACCGCGGATGCGGTGTGATCGGGCCTTGCAATACGCTCCGCACCGGGGCGCCGCAAGTCCGCGGGGGCGGCGCCCGGCTGCGCGACGGGCGTCATTCGGCAGCGGAGGCGTCCTGCGCGGGGTCATCGTCGTCATCCTCGTCGCTGCGCAGGGTGATTTCGCCGAGGCGGACAAGGCGGCGGATTTCGCTGACGAGTTCGGCCATCGCGGCGTCGCCGGCCTTCTGGCGCGGGCGCCCGCCATCTTCCATCGACTCGCGCAGCATGTCGGCCATGCGCTGCGAGACGTTGTTCAGGATCGCCTCCGCCGCCGCGCCGTCGTCGCCGCCGCGGTGTTGCGCAGCCGCCAGCGCGGTGACGAGCTGATCCTGCTCGACCTCGCGCAGGACCTTCTGCAGGTCGCGGGGGGCGATCCGTACCGGGATATGGGCAAAGGTGAAGATCTCGCGACGCACGGCCTGCGCAAGCGCGGCATCGGTCGCGTCCAGCGACTCCAGCACTTCGTCGCGAACCGGGGCGGGCGATTCGTTGAGGATGGCGCCAATGCGTGCGGCAGGGGGCGGCGCGAAGGCGCGCGGCGGGCGCGAGTCGATCCCGGACAGCACCGCAAGCCCGATGCGCCGCACGGTGCGCGGGTCCACATCGGCGGTGCGCGACATCGCGTAGGCGATACGCCGCGCCTTGTCGCCGCGCAGCTGTTCCAGCAGATGCGCCGCCGCCTCCACCGGCAGCTTGGACAGCACGATGGCGCAGATCTCGGCGCTTTCATCCTGCAATGCGGGCAGCAATTGCCGTGGCTCCAGCGTGGCGATGCGCTCCCAGGGGTCGGACTTGTCCGAGACCGTCGCAAGCCGGCGCAGCCGGTTCGCGGCGCTGTCGCTGATATGCCCGTCCAGCATGGACAGCGCCCCCTCGACCCCGTCGGGAAAGGTCAGGCCGGCGGTCTCCATCTGCGCGGTGAATTCCTCCACCACGCTTTGCAAGGTTTCGCGATCGACCATGCGCATATCGGCGAACTGCTCGGTCAGTGCGGCCTGATGGTGCTCGGGCAGGTCGGCGATCGGCATGTCGACCCCCTGATCGAGCAGCAGCCGCACGATGATCGCGGCCTTCTGCCGGCCGGTCATCGGCGCCGCCGGGGGCTGCCCGTCCTGCTTGTCGCGCGGTGTCGGTGCCGTCATCGCGTCCCTCCATCGGCTGCATGCCTGCAACTGATGGCGGGCGGCGGTTAAGACGCCGTTACGCGTCGCCCTCTGCGGTGGCGGGGGCCGTCAGCCGTCGCCGAAAACGCGGCGGAAAATGGTGTCCACGTGACGCGTGTGATAGCCAAGGTCGAAGCAGGCGGCGATGCCGTCGCGGCCCAACGTGTCGCAAAGCTGCGTATCGGCCTCCAGCTCGGTGCGAAAGTCGCGTCCTTCCTCCCAGACCTTCATCGCGTTGCGCTGCACCATCGCATAGGCGTCCTCGCGGCTGACGCCCTTTTGCGTCAGCGCCAGCAGCACGCGCTGCGAATGCACGAGCCCGCCCAGCCGCTCCATGTTGGCGGTCATCGCGTCGGGATAGACCACGAGCTTGTCGATCACCCCGGTCAGCCGCGCCAGCGCGAAATCCAGCGTCACCGTCGCGTCGGGGCCGATATTGCGCTCCACCGAGGAATGCGAGATGTCGCGCTCGTGCCACAGCGCCACATTCTCCATCGCCGGCAGCGCCATCGAGCGTACCAGCCGCGCAAGGCCGGTGAGGTTCTCCGTCAGCACCGGGTTGCGCTTGTGCGGCATGGCCGAGGACCCCTTCTGTCCCTTGGAGAAATACTCCTCGGCCTCCAGCACCTCGGTGCGCTGAAGGTGGCGGATCTCGGTGGCGACATTCTCGACCGACGACGCGATCACCGCCAGCGTGGCGAAGAACATCGCGTGCCGGTCGCGCGGGATGACCTGGGTCGAGACCGGCTCAGGCTGCAGGCCGAGCTTGTCGCACACATGCGCCTCCACCGAGGGGTCGATATTGGCGAAGGTGCCCACCGCGCCCGATATGGCGCCGGTGGCCACTTCGGCGCGCGCCGTCACGAGCCGCTGGCGCGCGCGGGCGAACTCGGCGTGAAAGCGCGCGAATTTCAGCCCCATCGTGACCGGTTCGGCATGGATGCCGTGCGAGCGCCCCACGCAGACGGTGTTGCGGTGTTCATGCGCGCGCCGCTCAAGCGCGGCGAGAAGCGCGTCCAGATCGGCCAGCAGGATATCCGCCGCCCGCACGAGCTGCACGTTGAAGCAGGTATCCAGCACGTCCGAGCTGGTCATGCCCTGATGGACGAAGCGCGCCGCATCCTCGCCGACGATCTCGGCCAGATGCGTCAGGAAGGCGATGACGTCATGTTTGGTCACGGCCTCGATCTCGTCGATGCGCGCCACGTCGAACTCGACATCCTTCGCTGCCCAGACCGCATCGGCGTTCTCCTGCGGGATCACACCGAGCGCGGCCTGCGCGTCACAGGCATACGCCTAGATCTCGAACCAGATGCGGAACTTCGTCTCGGGGGACCAGATTGCCACCATTTCGGGGCGGGAATAGCGCGGGATCATCGGGCAGCCTTTTCATGCGACGGTGCGCCGCCTGATAGACGCGGTGATGTCGCGCTGCAAGCGCGCGTGGGATGCCGCGCTGCAAGCGCGCAATCTTGGGATGGCGCGACCGCGCACCCGCGCGTCCGCTGCAAGCGCTGTGTTATCCGCCCGTATGGCTCATGTGGCGGCTGACCTGTCCGGCGACCGTCTGGCGCGAATAGTCGAAATCGTGGCCCTTGGGCTTGCGGGTGATGGCGTCGCGGATGGCCTGTTCCACCACCGCGTCATCCTCGCTGGCCCGCAGCGGTGTGCGCAGGTCGGCCATGTCTTCCTGCCCCAGGCACATGTAGAGTTCGCCGGTGCAGGTCAGCCGGACCCGGTTGCATGATTCGCAGAAATTGTGCGTCAGCGGCGTGATGAAGCCGATCTTCTGCCCCGTCTCCTGCAGCCGCACATACCGCGCCGGGCCGCCGGTGCTCTCGGGCAGATCGGTCAGGGTATAGCGCTCGGCGAGGCGGGCGCGCAGATCCTTGAGCGGCCAGTACTGGTCGAGCCGGTCTTCATTGCCCAGATCCCCCATCGGCATCACCTCGATGAAGGTCAGATCATGGCCGTCGCGGGCGCACCATTCGGCCAGGGTGAACAGCTCGTCCTCGTTGAACCCCTTGAGCGCGACGGTGTTGATCTTGACGCGAAGCCCGGCTTCGCGCGCCGCCTCGATCCCGTCGAGCACCTGCGGCAACCGCCCCCAGCGCGTGATGTCGGCGAATTTGCGCGTGTCCAGCGTGTCGAGCGACACATTCACCCGCCGCACCCCGCAGTCGAACAGCGGCTGCGCGAAGCGGCGCAGCTGCGAGGCGTTGGTGGTCAGTGTCAGCTCGCGCAGCGCCCCCGATTCCAGGTGCCGGCCCATGCGCTCGAAGAAGGTCATGATGCCCTTGCGCACAAGTGGCTCGCCACCGGTGATGCGCAGCTTTTCCACCCCCAGCCCGACGAAGGTCGAGCATATCCTGTCGAGCTCCTCGAGGGTCAGAAGCTCCTTCTTGGGCAGGAATGTCATGTTCTCCGCCATGCAGTAGACACAGCGGAAATCGCAGCGATCCGTCACCGAAACGCGCAGATAGCTGATGGGGCGGGCGAACGGATCGATCAGCGGTGCTTTCATGGCGAAAAGATAATCACCTGCAATATGGTCGGCAAGCCATTTCGCTTGCGCGGCCGTTGCGGGCGGTTTCGGCGATGGCGAAACGCCATCCACGGGTGCGAACTGCGCAGTTGTCGCGATGCCGGCATGCGACTAGGATGCGCACATGATTGCGTCGCGCCTGCCTCTTGTCATCTGTGCCGCTCTGCTCGCCGCCTGTGCGCGAGATGATGACCGCGCGCGCAGCGACGATGCCCCGGCTGCCGAGGCAACGGCGCAGACAGCGGCCGTGACGCCGGCCGAGCGTCCCGGGACACAGCAGGCGGCGGGCGCTGCCGTAGCGCAGGTCGGCGGGCGGCTTGGCGTGACCGTCGCTTCGCTGGGCGATCCGGCCGCGGGCGGGCTGTGGTTGCGCACGGGGCTGGTGCAGGCTGTGCAGCCGGGCCGGGTGGTCGATACCGACAGCGGCGCGGAGGTGACGCTGGAGCTGCGCCCGGGCGCCAGTGGCGGCGGCGGGCGCTTGTCGATGGCCGGATTTGCCGCGCTGGGCCGCAGCGTCACCGAATTGCCGCGGCTGGAGGTGTTCGCGGACGGGTAGGCGCGCGCGGCGGGCCGGCGGCACCGGCCATCGGGCGTTGACGCGCCGCGCCCGTGCTGCTTTGAGGGCGCGCAAGATCCGGGCACGGCCCGGAGGGGAGGACAAGGGCACGATGACGCAGGCTTTCCTGACACTGGCGCAATGGCTCGACCGGCTGGCGCGCGCGTTGTGCATGCTCGCCGCGCTGGTGCTCACGCTGAGCATGCTGGTCGTCGTCATCGGCCGCTACGGGTTCGGCACCGGGTCCATCAAGATCCAGGACACCGCCAACTACGCCTTCGCCGCATTCGTGATCTTCGCGCTGCCGGTCTGCATGGCGCAGGGTGGGCATGTGCGCGTCGAGGTGCTGTCCGAGCGGCTGTCGCCGCGCTACCGGATCTGGGCTGACCGGGTGGCGCTGGTGCTGTTCCTGATCCCGGTGTTCTGGCTGATCATCTGGGCCTACTGGCCGTCCATGATGTATTCCTGGGCGATCCGCGAGGCTGCGATCGAGACGGGCGGGCTGCCGGGGCTGTATCTGGTCAAGACGGCGCTGCCGCTGGCGGCGGGGTTCATGATCGTGCAGGGCATTGCGGCGGTCCTGCGCGGCGACGTCATCGCGCAAGCGCAGGCCGTTGAAGACGCGGCGCGCCCGGCGGCGGGAGACGACGCTTGAGTCCCAACGAGCTGTTCCTGCTGCTGATGATGATCGGTCTGTTCGGCAGCATCCTGAGCGGTGTGCCGGTGATGCTGGCGATCGCGGGCGCACCGCTGGTCACGGCCGTCGTGGCCAGCCTGTTCGGCGTGTTCGATATCGGCATGCTCAGCTTCTACCCCGCGCGGGTGTGGGGCATCATGACCAACAGCCTGCTCATGGCGGTGCCGCTTTTCGTGCTGATGGGGGTGTTTCTGGAACGCGCGCAGCTGGCGGAGAACATGCTGGGCGTGCTGGCGCGAATGCTGGGCGGGTCGCCGCGCGGGATGGGGTTGTCGGTGCTGCTGTTCAGCGCGATGATCGCGGCGGCGACAGGCATCATCGGCGCGACGGTGGTGATGCTGGTGCTGGTCAGCCTGAAGCCGATGCTGGATGCCGGGATGAGCGGACGCCGCGCCAGCGGGCTGATCTGCGCCTCGGGCACGCTGGGTCAGATCATCCCGCCGTCGATCCTTCTGGTGCTGCTCGGCGATCAGATCGGCAACACCTACATGGAGGCGCAGCAGCGTGCCGGGAACTTCGCGCCGCAGCCGGTTTCGGTGGGCGATCTCTTTGCCGGAGCGCTGGTGCCGGGGCTGATGCTGGTGGGGCTCTATGCGCTGTATCTGGCGTTCGTGCTGCGCCCGGCGCGCGGGGCGGTGCGGCCGCCGCGCGCGGCGCCCGTGACATGGGCCGAGGTGCTGTTCACCTTCCTGCCGCCGATGCTGCTGATCCTGGCGGTGCTGGGGTCGATCCTGGCGGGGGTGGCCACCGCGACCGAGGCCGCTGCGCTGGGCGCGGTGGGCGCGGGGCTGATGGCCGCCTTTGCCCGCGGCGCCGGACGGTTCGAGCGTGTGCTGATCCTGGCGGCGGGGCTGTCGGCCTTTGCGCTGGTCGCGTTACGCATGGCCGGCTTCGGCCGCGCCGAGCTGCTGAGCCCCGCCGGGCTGGTCGCGCTCGCCGGTGCGGTGCTGATCGCGGCGGGCACGCTGGGCGGCGGGCTGCGGCTGTGGCGCAGCGGCGTTCTGTACGGTGCGCTGAGCGCGACGATGAAGATTTCCGGCATGGTCTTCGGCATCGTCATCGCGGCGTCCCTGCTGGCGCTGGTGTTTCGCGGATTCGGCGGTCATCACATCGTCGAGGCCTTCATGGAGCGGTTGCCCGGCGGGGATCTCGGCGCGCTTCTGGTGATCATGCTGATCGTCTTCATCCTCGGTTTCATCCTGGAGGCGATCGAGATCATCTACATCGTGGTGCCGCTTCTGGGGCCGGCGATTCTGGGATCGGACATCTCGCCGGTGTGGTTCGCGGTGCTGCTGGCGATGAATCTCCAGACCAGCTTCCTGACCCCGCCCTTCGGCTTTGCGCTGTTCTATTTCCGCTCGGCCGCGCCGGCGAGCATTTCCACGGGCGAACTCTATCGCGGGGTGATACCCTTCGTGCTGCTGCAACTCGTGGCGCTGGCGATTCTGGTGGCGGTGCCCGAACTTGCAACATGGTTGCCCGACAGGATCTTCGGGTGACATGCTGAAACGACGAACCACTCTATGGGAGGAAACATGAAACGCAGAACATTTCTGGCAAGCGGCGCGGGCCTGACCGCGGCGACCTCGCTGGCGGCCCCGGCGATCGCGCAGGGCACGGTGCAGTGGAACCTGCCGACGGCCTTCCCGGCCAACGCCCCGGGCGTGGGCACCAACGTGACCCGCTATGCCGAGCTGGTACGCGAGATGTCGGATGGCCGGATGGAGCTCACGGTGCACGGCGCCGGCGAGCTGGTGCCCGCCTTCGAGGTCGAGGATGCCGTGCAGCAAGGCAATGCCGCGGTCGGTCACGGCCCGCCCTATTACGCCGCCGGCCGCAACGCGTCGCTGCACTGGTTCACAGGCGTGCCCTTCGGCATGACCTCATTCGAGCATTACGCCTGGCTGCGCTGGGGTGGCGGACAGGAGCTGTGGGACGACATCTACGCGCAGCGCGGTCTCAAGGCCTTCTACAGCGGCAACTCCAACACGCAGTCGGGCGGCTGGTTCAAGGAGCGGCTCGAGAGCGTCGCGGATCTGGACGGGCTGAACATGCGCATCGCCGGTCTTGGCGGCGAGATGATGCGCAAGCTGGGCGTGAATGCCGTGCTGATGCCGCCGACCGAGATCTTCCAGGCGCTGCAATCGGGCGCGCTGGATGCTGCGGAATGGGTCGGGCCGATGCTCGATCAGGCCTTCGGGCTGCAGCGCATCACCAACCTGTGCTACGTGCCGGCCTATGCCGAGCCGGGCGCCGCCGTGGCGGTTGTGTTCAATCAGGACGCCTGGGACGAGTTGCCCGCCGATCTGCAGCGCATTTGCGAGGCCGCCGCCGGGCAGGCCGCGATGGAGATGGAAGCGCAGTTCGACTACCAGAACGCGGTGGCGATGCAGCAGCTGCGCGACGATGACGGGGTGGAGTTCCTGCCCTGGCCGGATGACATCGTCGTGGCGATGCGCGAAGCCTGGTACGAGGTGCGTGACGAGCAGGTTGCGCAAAGCGACGATGTCGCCCGCGTTGTCGAGAGCTATGAGGCCTATCTCGAACTCGCACGGCCCTACAACCTGGCCATGACGGTGCCGATGCTGGCCGATCGCGGCTGACGTCCTGGCATGGCCGCCGGGGGAGGTGGCGCCTTCCCCGGCGCGCCGCGTGCGGCGTGCAAGGCGGCGCCGACTCGGGCTTGGCGCGCCGGATCGGACTTGGGGTCGCCCGCAGTGCTTGCGGCCCGGCATGCGCCTGCCCGTGCTGCCGGCTGCTGCGCGCTGCGCCCTCTTCGGGCGGTCGCAGGGCCTCGCCTCCGGTACGGGTAACACCGATCAAATGCGACATGCGCTAGCTTGCCGCGCCGGCGCGGTGGCCCATGACCACCGCTGAAAGCAGGCCGTTGCCGGACAGATAGCCGGCATCCCCGGCGCCCGAGACGCCGCATGCCGCCCCGCCCGCCGCGAACAGATTGTCGAAGGTGCCCCCGCCAGCGCGCAGCACGCGGCCATCGGGCGCGATGTCCAGCCCGCCCTGGGTGTGAAACAGTGCCCCGGTGACCCGAACCGCCATCAGGGGCGGCGCCAGCGGCGGCGCGCCGGCGAAATCGCGCCCGAACGGATCGGGCGAAACGCCATCGCGCGCGGCATCGGCCTGTGCCAGGCTGCGGCGCACCGCTTCGGGTGGCAGTTCGAAGGCCGCAGCCAATGCGTCCGTGTCGTCGAACCGGCGCACCGCGCCCTGCGCCTCGGCGTCGCGGAAATCGGCGAATTGCCGCGCGATGGCGGCGATGCGGGCATCGAAGACGGTCACCGCGATGCCGCCGGGCTGCGCCAGCACCCTGCGCGCGGCTTCGGAATAGCCTTGCGACTCGTTCCAGAAGCGCTCCCCGCGCGCGTTGAGTTGCATGCCTCCCTCGGCGATCACCGCCCAGGTGATCAGGATGCCATGCGGATGCGCGACATTGCCGTGGCCCTGAAAGGCGCCCGGATGGCGGATCGCAGCACCCAGCGCCTCGCCCCAGGCCAGCGCCTCGCCCTCATTGCCCGGATGCCCGAAATAATGCGCATCCGCGATCTGTGGCATGTGCCGCGCGACCATCGCGCGGTTCGCGCCGAACCCGTTGCAGGCCAGGATCAGCCGCGCGCAGCCGATATCCTCGGTGTCGCCATCGGGGCGGTGCACCCGGACACCGCCGATGCGCTGCGCCCCGTCGACAAACAGCGTCTCGGCACGGCGCTCGCAGACGATATCCACGCCGGCCGCCTCGCAGGCGGCACGCAGCGCATCCACCAGCGCGCGCCCCGAACGGTCGGGCAGCCCGTGCATGCGGCGCCGGCTGTGGCCCGGATAGTCGAAGTCATCCACAACCGAAAAGTCGAGGCCATGCGAATCGGCCAGCCATTCCAGCACGCGCGCGGCGTCGCGCGTCAGCGCCGCGACGATGTCGGCGCGGTTCTCGCCATGCGCCTTGCGCTGGATGTCGGCAGCGAAGGTGGCCGCGTCGTCGTCGGCAATCCCGGCGGCGCGTTGAAACCGGGTGCCTGCGGCCGGGATCAGCCCGGCCGACAGCGCCGTGGACCCCGCCGGAACGGCGTCGCGCTCCAACACCAGCACGTTGCGGCCGCGTGCGCGTGCCGCCAGCGCCGCAGTCATCCCGCAGGCCCCGGCGCCGATGATCAGCGTATCGGTGTCCAGATCCATGCCGTCGGGCGGAACGGGCGCGACGCGCATGGCTCAGTCATCCCCCGGCAGGCCGTCATAGCGGGTGCCTTCGGCCAGCAGCGCCGCCGTGCCGAGCCGCTCGTTCAGACCGTCGAAATCGAGCATGCGCGGCGCGAAGGGCCGATTGCTGCCATGCGCCGCCAGGCTGGCGTAATAGTCCTCGGCGGTTCGGGCCAGGGCGCGCACGATACCGCCGGGAAAGATCACCAGCGCATAGCCCAGCGCCTCCAGATCGGCGGCCGAGGTGATCGGTGTCGCGCCGCCCTCGACCATGTTCGCCATCAGCGGCACGCGGCCGGCGAAATGCTGTGCCACGCGGGCAAGCTCGTCGCCCGAGCGCGGCGCCTCCACGAACAGCGCATCGGCCCCGGCGCGCAGATAGAGCTCGGCGCGTTCCAGCGCCGCATCGAAACCTTCGACCGCGATGGCGTCGGTGCGCGCAATGATCAGCGTGTCGCGGCAGCGCGCATCGGCGATGGCGGCGATCTTGCCCGCCATTTCCCGCGCCGGGATCAGCGACTTGTCGGAGAGGTGACCGCAGCGCTTGGGCGAGGTCTGATCCTCGATCTGCAGCGCGTCGGCGCCGGCACGCTCATAGACGCGCAGGGTGCGCCTTGCGTTGAGCGCGTTGCCAAAGCCGGTATCGGCGTCGATGATCACCGGCAGCGCCACGCGGTCGCGGATCAGCGCCAGCGTGTCGGCCATCTCGGTCATGCTGGTCAGGCCGATATCGGGACGTCCAAGCCGCGTGTAGGCCACCGCCGCGCCCGACAGGTAGAGCGCCTCGAACCCGGCCTGTTCGGCCAGCGCGGCGGTCAGCCCGTCATAGACCCCCGGCGCCACGAGGATGTCGCCGCGCCCGAGCCGGTCGCGCAGCCGGCTCATCTCGGCTTGTCCGCGAACAGGGCGGCGGCGTCGGCGCAGCTGGAGATCTGCGTGAGCGAGGCGAGCGAGCGCAGCGTGGCCTCGTGCAACTGCGTATCGAAGGCCGCGCAGCCATCGCCGAGCAGGATGGTATGGTAATCGCGCAGATGCGCGTCGCGCAGGGTGCTGGCGACGCCGCCATTGGTCACGATGCCGCCGATGATCAACGTGTCGATGCCCAGCTTGCGCAGGATGAAATCCAGCCGTGTCTGGTAGAAGGCGCTGTAGGCGACCTTCTCCACAGTGTAGTCGGCGGGCGCCAGCGTATCGACCAGCGCATGGCCGAACGCGCCGGGGCGAAAGTCGCCCTTGCCGAGGAACGGGCGCAGCGCCCGCAGATGCGGCGAGATCAGCGGCTCGTCATCGGGGCCGGGCACCAGCGTGAACTGCGCCGAGATGAAGACGCCACCCGCCTTGCGCAGCGCGTCGATGACGGGTCGGATACGCGCGGGCAGCGCGGTGATGGCTTCGGCGCGCTGCCCGGCGCGGCCATAGGCGCCCTCGGGGTGCAGGAAGTCGTTCTGCAGATCGATGGTCAGCACCGCGCTGCGCGCGGGGTCCGGGCTTTGGGACATCACGTGGTCTCCTCGATGGGGGCGATGACGATATTGCCGAAGCGGTCCACCGTACCCGCGAGGCCGGGCTCGATCAGGATGGTGGTATCGGGCTGCTCCAGCACGGCGGGTCCGGCGATCACCGCGCCGACGGGCAGGGCAAGGCGGTCATAGATCGCCGTATCGCGCCAGTCGCCGCCGACATGCACCGGCCGCGTGGCGATGCGTGCCTGCTCGATCGTACCGCCCGGCGCCGGGGCGAGGCTGGCAAGGTCGAATTTCGGGCGCCGTCCGATCACAGCGCTGCGCAGGTTGAGCACCCGCGTCGTACCACCGGGCAGCAGCCGTCCATAGACACGGCGATAGGCGGCTTCGAAAGCCGCGGCGATCTCCGCGCGCTCGGGGGGCGTGACCGTGTTGCCCTGCGCCAGCGTCACCGCCAGCGGGACGGCGACGGTGTGGGTCTGACCGACATAGGCCATGTCGAGCTCGAACACCGCCTCGCGCGCCTCGAAGCGCACCCCTGCCGCGTCGAGCTGGGCCATGCCGTCCGACACATGGCGCTGCATCAGCGCGCCCAGCGCCGCCTCGTCCACCGCCTCGGTCAGGGTGTTGATCGTCTGCACGTAGTCCTGGCGCATGTCTGCGATCACGCAGCCCATTGCGGACGTGACGCCGGGATAGCGCGGCACGATGGCGCGGCCCAGCCCGACCTCGGCGATCATCGCGCCGGCATGCAGCGCGCCGCCGCCGCCGAAGGGCATGAAGGCGAATTTCTTCGGATCGAAGCCGCGCTCGATCGACACCAGCCGGATCGCGCCCGCCATGCGCGAATTGGCCACCCGGATCACCGCCTCGGCGGCGGCCATGGTGTCGAGCCCCAGCGGCGCGCCCACATGCCGGTCGATGGCCGCGCACGCGGCGGCGATGTCGAGCTGTTCCAGCGCGCCGATGGGGCGCTGCGGGTCGATCCGTCCGAGCACGATATTGGCATCGGTCACGGTGGGCCGGTCATTGCCGCGTCCATAGGCCACCGGGCCGGGGTCCGAGCCCGCGCTTTCCGGGCCGATATTGAGCAGCCCGCCGGCATCCACCGATGCGATCGACCCGCCGCCCGCGCCGATGGTCGCGATCTCGATCATCGGGGTGCGCACCACCATGCCGAAATCGATGCTGGTCTGCGGGCTGAGCACCGTCTCGCCATCCGCGATCAGCGACACGTCGAACGAGGTGCCGCCCATGTCGCCGGTGATCACGTTGGGCAGCCCTGCGGAACGGGCGATGTAGCCAGCCGCGATCACCCCCGCGGCCGGTCCCGACAGCGCGGTGCGCACCGGGCGGCGACGCGCGGTCGCCGCGTCCATTACGCCGCCATTCGACTGCACGATGAGAAACTCGCCGCCAAAGCCGCCCTGCGCCAGCGCCTCCTCGAGCCGCTCCAGATAGCCCGCGACCTCGGGTTGCAGATAGGCGTTGAGCGTGGTGGTCGAGAAGCGCTCGAACTCGCGGATCTCGGGCAGGATCTCAAAGGAGGCCGAGACATGCGGGTTGGGCCAGATCCCGCGCAGCGCGGCGACCGCTGCGGCCTCGTTCTCGGGGTTGGCATAGGCGTTGACGAAGAGCACCGCCACCGCCTCGCAGCCCTGCGCCAGCAGGGCGCGCCCGGCCTCGCGCACGGCATCGGCGTCGATGCGCTCGACCACCGTGCCGTCGGCGAGCACGCGCTCGTCCACCTCCAGCCGCCGGTCGCGCGGCACCACCGGATCGAAGCTGCCGCGCAGGCCCCAGGTGCGCGGGCGGTCGCGCCGGCGCATCTCGGTGACGTCGCGAAAGCCACGGGTGGTGATCAGCCCGATGCGCGCGCCCTTGCGTTCCAGCAGCGCATTGGTGCCCGCCGTTGTGCCATGCACCACCGTGGCCACGCCGCTCAGATCCTCGGTCTGGGCGCGGATACCGGCCAGAAATCCGCCCGACTGGTCCGGGCGGGTCGTTGCGACCTTGCCCACGCGCGCGCGTCCCGTCGCCTCGTCGAGCGCGAAGACATCGGTGAAGGTGCCGCCGACATCGACGCCGATCATGGTGTCGCGGCTCATGGCTGCAGCTCCCGCCAGGCGGTCCCGTAATCCGCATCCGCGGCCGCGGCGCTGACATAGCCGAGCGCCACATCCCGCGCCACCGCCCCCGGCGCCCGTGCGCCGGGCGGTCCGTATCCGCCGCCGCCGGGCGTCTCCAGCCGCACGCGCTGTCCGCGCCGCAGCGAGATCCCCACCATCTTCGAGGCCAGCGGCGGATGCGCCCAGCCCTGCGCCGTCTCGAAGGAAAAGACGTTGAGCGCCGCCGCCGCACCGCCGGCCACGCCCTGCGGCGCGAAGCGGCCGCGCTCGCCGAACAGGAAGGCTTCGGCGCTGTCGTTCAGAAGCTCGATCTCGTAGATCGCGCCGAGCCCTCCGCGATGCGTGCCCGCCCCGGCGCTGTCGGGGCGCAGCGCCCATTGCCGGAACACCACCGGATAGGCCGCCTCCAGGATCTCGGCCGGCGGGATCGTCGCGGTCGAGATCGGCGCGTTGCCGTGGTTGAGCCCGTCGCCCTCGGGCGTGCCGCCATGACCGCCCCCGTAGAAGGAGAACATCACCCAGCGCCCGCCATCGCCGCGATGCCCGGCGATCGAGAGCGCGTTGATCGTGCCATATGCGTGGGCGACCACCTTTTCAGGCGCCGGTTGCGACATCACCGAAAAGATCACGTCGATCATGCGCAGGATGGTCTCGGTATAGCCCCCGGTGGGGGCCGGGAACTCCGCCGACAGCAGGTTGCCCTCGGGGATGACGATGTCGATGGGGCGCATCACCCCGGCATTGGCGGGCAGCTCCGGAAAGATGTGCTTTATCGCGACATAGACGCAGGCCTCGGCGGTCCCGCGCGAGATGTTCACGGGCCCCGCCGTGGCGTCGGCAGTGCCGGTGAAGTCCAGCGTCAGCCGGTCGCCGCGCAGCTCCATGGTGACGCGGACCGGCAAGGGTGTGTCGGTGATGCCGTCATTGTCAAGATAGTCCTGCGCCTCCCAGCGCCCGTCGGGCAGGTCCGAGAGTTGCGCGCGCATCAGCGTTTCGGCGCGGTTCCCCAGCGCGTCGAGCGCGCCGCGCACCGTGTCCGCGCCGTATTCCGCCAGCAGCGCGTCGAGGCGCCGCACCCCCAGATCCAGCGCGCCGAGCTGCCCGTTGAGGTCGCCTTTCGCCGATTGCGGCAGCCGCGTGTTGCGCATCAGGATGTCGATCACGTCCTGCTGTGTCTGTCCTGCGCGGACAAGCCGCACCGGCGGCAGGATGAAGGCTTCCTGAAACGCCTCGGTGGCGCGCGGGTTGTAGTTGCCCGGCACCGCGCCGCCCAGATCGTGCCAGTGCCCGACCGAGGCCAGCCAGCAGAACAGCTCGCCGTCATGGAAATAGGGCCGCACCAGCCGCATGTCCGACAGATGCGTGCCGCCCAGATGCGCGTCGTTGAAGATGAACACGTCGCCCTCGGCGAGATCGCCATCCGCCGCCGCCTTGTCGATGACGGCCTTCACGGCGAAGGCCATCACGCCGACAAAGATCGGAAGCCCCGATTTGCCTTGCACCAGCGTGTCGCCGGTCGCCGCGTGATACAGCCCGTGGCTGGCGTCATGGGCCTCGGCGATGATGGGGTTGAAGGCGGCGCGAAACAGCGTCGCGTCCATCTCGTCGGCGATCTGTTCCATGCGCCCGGCCAGAACGGCCAGGGTGATCGGGTCGATGTCGCTCATGGGCGGGACTCCGCGATGTCGTTCCAGACCTGCTGACGCGTCAACCGCCCGCCGCGCAACTCGAACCGGTCGATGAAGCGGATATCCGCGAATGGGGTGCCGTCGGGCCATTCGCCCGACAGGGTGCCATGGCAATAGACCACGGCGCCCGCGTCGGGCGCCGGCAGGCTGTCGAAACCGTCATATCGCTTGGTGACGAAGCGATAGCGCGGCGCGGCCCAGTCCACCAGCTCTTCAAGCGATGTCATGCGCACATCGCCGGGAAACATCATTTCGAATCCGTCGCCCAGAAAGCCGCGCGCGGCCTTCAGGTCGCGCCGTTCCATCGCCGAGAGGAAGGCGCGCACCGTATCCGCCGGATCGGGCAGGGCCGCCGCGCCGCTGCGCGCGCTGCCGCCGCGCATGTAGTTGTCGGCGGCGACCTCGCTGATCATCACGGTGACCGCGTCGGGCGGTGCGGGGATGATGCTGCGCACCGCGTTGGTGACGGCGCGGCCCAGCCGCTGTCGCGTCTCGGCGTCGTAGCCTTCCAATAGGTGGATCGTGACGGTCGGCATCCGGCTCTCCCTGAAAATCAGTCTTATCTTTAATACCAATTTTATCTTGTGAAAAGCCAATTTTCCGGGCTATGATCGATTTCGGACAGGTCGCCGGTCCGTGTGCGGCAGCGGCTGCGCCGGCGAAACCGGTGCCAACAGGCAAAGACACGGGGTGGCGTGTGGTTCAGGTAACACGGACTGGAAACGGGAAGGTCGCCAGCGGCAAGGCGCAACGGGTCTATCTGCTCTTGCGCGACGAAATCCTGAGCGGCCAGCACAACCCCGGCACCGCGCTGCCGGCCGAGCTGCGGCTGGCGCAAATGCATGGCGTGTCGCGCGTGACGGTGCGGCGTGCGCTCGACGCGCTGGAGGCGGAGGGTCTGGTGGAGCGCCACGCCGGCAGCGGCACGCATGTACGCGCACCGCAGGCGCCGCAGCCCGAGGTCACCGCCGATTTCACCACGCTGATGCCGCAGATCAAGCGCATGGGGCAGGAGACGACGGCGCGGCTCATGGCCTTTGCGCATGTGCCGGCACCTGCCCACGTGGCGGCCGCGCTCGATCTCGGTCCCGGCGAGCGGGTGCAACGCGCGGTACGGGTGCGGCTGGCGCAGGGGGCGCCCTTTTCGCATCTGACCACCCATGTGCCCGAACGTGTGGCGGCCGGCTTTTCCGAGGCCGATCTGGCGACGACGCCGCTGTTTCGACTGCTTGAGCAGAGCGGGGTCGAGGTGGATCACGCCACGCAATCGGTGTCGGCGACGCTGGCCGCGCCCGAGGTGGCCGAGGCGCTCGACGTGTCGGTCGGGGCGGCGCTGATCGCGCTGACCCGGGTGGTGTTCGATGCCGAAGGGCGCGGGGTGGAACATCTCTCGGCGCTTTATCGTCCGGACCGGTTCCGCCTGGAGATGCTGCTCAACCGTGTCGGGGCGGGGGATGCGCGCCACTGGGAACCGGCGCCGGCCCCGGATGCCGCCCCCAGGGCCGCGCAATCCAGGGAGGGACCGGCCGAGGGACCGGCCGCGCGCGACAGCGCCGCCGATGCCGCGCCGCGCCCGGCGCGCAAGGCGACGCGATGACCGGCCCGCGCACCCTGATCGACAAGCTGTGGCAGGCGCATGAGATCGTCGCGCGCCCCGACGGCATGAGCCTTCTGTGGGTGGACCGGCATTTCGTGCATGAGGGATCGCACCATGCCTTCGCCAGGCTGGCCGAGCGCGGCAAGCCGGTGGCCGAGCCCGCGCTGACCTTCGGGGTGGCGGATCACTACGTGCCGACGCGCGGGCGCGGCCGCCCGATCCCGGATCCCGATATCGCCCGCATGGTGCGCACCCTCGACGCGAACGCAAAGGCGCACGGGATCGCGCTGTTCGGGCTGGACGATCCGCGCCAGGGGATCGTGCATGTTCTGGGCCCCGAGCAGGGGCTGACGCTGCCCGGCGCGCTGATCGTCTGCGGCGACAGCCATACCTCGACGCATGGCGCGCTGGGCGCCTTTGCCTTCGGGGTCGGCGCGACGGAAGTGGCGCATGTGCTGGCCACGCAGACCGTATGGCAGGCGCGCCCCGCACCGATGCGCATCCGCATCGAGGGCACGCCCGGTCCGGGGGTCGGCGCCAAGGACATGGCACTCAACTGGATCGCGCGGCTCGGAGCCGATGGCGCGCGCGGGCATGCCATCGAATATGCCGGCGCGGCGGTGCGCGGGTTGTCGGTGGAGGGGCGGCTGACCCTGTGCAACCTGTCGATCGAGGGCGGGGCCCGCTGCGGCCTGGTGGCGCCCGATGCGGTGACGCGTGACTATCTGGAGGGGCGCCCCGGCGCGCCGTCCGGCGCCGATTGGGACCGCGCCTGCGTGTACTGGGAGGGCCTGCGCTCCGATGACGACGCCGCCTTCGCCCGCGAGGTGGTCATGGACTGTTCCGAAATCGCGCCCATCGTCACCTGGGGCACCAGCCCCGAGGAGGCGCTTCCGATCACCGCCACGGTGCCCGACCCGGCGCGCGCCGAAACCTCGGCGCAGGCCGCGCGCATGCGCGCGGCGCTCGACTACATGGATCTGGCGCCGGGCACCCCGCTGTCGCAGGTGCAGGTGGATCAGGTCTTCATCGGGTCCTGCACCAACGCCCGCATCGAGGATCTGCGCGCTGCGGCGGCCGTTCTGGCGGGGCGGAGGTCGAAGGTGCCGGGCCTCGTCGCGCCGGGCTCGAGTCCCGTCAAGGCGCAGGCCGAGGCCGAGGGGCTGGACCGCATCTTTACCGAGGCCGGGCTGGAATGGGTCGAATCGGGCTGTTCGATGTGCGTGGGCATGAACGGCGACCGCGTGCCCGCGGGCAATCGCTGCGCCTCGACGACGAACCGCAATTTCCGCGGCCGGCAGGGGCCGGGCGCGCGCACGCATCTGATGTCGCCGGCGATGGTGGCCGCTGCGGCCGTGCAGGGCCATCTGGCCGATGTGCGCCCCATGCTTGCGGGGAGGGCGGTGTGATGGCGCAGGGGTGGACCCGCCATGCCGGGCTTGCGGTGGCGCTGCCGCTCGAGGGGGTCGATACCGATCAGCTGATCCCGGCGCGTTTCATGTCGGCGCCGCGCACGCAGGGTTACGGGCAATTCCTGCTGCATGACCTGCGCCGCGACGCCGACGGCGGCCCCCGCGTCGATTTCCCGCTGAACCGCCCCGAAGCCGAGGGGGCGTCGATCCTGATCGCGCGGCGCAATTTCGGTGGCGGCTCCTCGCGCGAGGCGGCGGTCTATGCGCTGGCGGATGCCGGTTTCCGCGTCGTTCTGGCGCCCAGCTTCGGCGATATCTTCGCAGCCAACGCGGTCAATAACGGTGTGCTGCCCGCGCGGCTCGAGGCGGCACGGATCGAGGAACTGATCGCCGCGGCGCCCTTGCGGCTGACGGTGGATCTGCAGGCAGGCCGGATCGACGGCGCGCCGGGCGGGGCGCTGGAGCTGGAGCTGGACCCGGTGCAGCGGCGCAAGCTGATCAATGGCTGGGATGACATCGACGTGACCGCTGCGCACGCGGATCAGATCAGCCGGTTTGCCGCGCGGCGGCGGCGCGAGATGGGCTGGATGTGGCCCGCCGATCAGGCGGGGGCGCAAGGCTGAGGAACCGCTCGGCGCCCAGGCGCCGGGCAGACTGGGGCGCGCAGCGCCCGCGACAACCGGGGACGCGATGTGCGCCCCGCATGACAGGGAGAAGACGATGAAACACATGATGACGGGTGCGATGACGGCGACGGCCCTGCTGATGGGCGGGGCGGCCGCGCAGGCGCAGGAGACGCTGAGCGCGGTGCATGCCTTCCCCGAGGGGCTGGTCTACACCACGAGCTTTCTGGAATTCGTCGACAGGGTGAACGAGCGCGGCGAGGGCGTCGTCCGGATCGATGTGCGCGGCGGCCCCGAGGCCATCGGCATGTTCCAGCAGGCGGATGCGGTGCGCGACGGTGTCGTCGACATGGCCTACACACCGGGCAGTTTCTATGCCGGTGCGCTGCCCGAGCGTGACGCGCTGGTGGCGTCGAACATCACCGCCATCGAGGCGCGCGAGAATGGCGGCATCGACCTGCTCAACGAGATCCACCAGGAGAAGATGGGCGTCTATTACCTTGGCTGGTTCGACAGCGGTGTGACCTACAATCTGTGGATGGTCGATGAGCCGCAACTGGACGAGGATGGCAATCTCGACGTGTCGGGGCTGCGGCTGCGCGGCAATCCGGTCTACAACGCCTTCTTCACCAACTATCTGGGCGCGCAGGTGATCGATCTGCCCACCACCGAAGTCTATTCGGCGCTGGAGCGCGGCGTGGTCGACGCCACCGGCTGGACGCAGATCGGGCTTCTGGATCTGCGCTGGGACGAATTCGTCAATTACCGCGTCGCACCGCCGATTTTCTCCACCGACCTGGGGGTGATCATCAATCTCGAGGCCTGGGAAGCGCTCAGCGAGGAGGCGCGCGAGATCGTGCAGGAGGTCGCGATCGAGCATGAGCGCGACAGCGTCGAGAAGCTTCGCGCGTTGCGTGACGAGGAATTCGCCGAAATGGACGCGCGGGGCATGCAGGAGGTGCGTCTGGAAGGCGAGGCGGCGGCCAACTATCTGGCCGCAGCGCGCGACGAGAACTGGGCGCGCATGCGCGAGCAGATGGAACAGCACCCGATGGGGCTGGAGCATTACGACACGCTGATCGAGCTGTTCTACGACTTCGACCGCGCAGAAGAGATGGCCGAGTGAGGCAGTACCGCCGCCGGGGCGGGCGCGCCTGCCCCGGTGCCCGCCCGAGGGCCTGCGCAGGGAGGGCGCGATGAAGTATCTGCTGGGCGCGTATGGGTGGATGCTCGGCGCGATGGCGCTGATCGCATCGGCCACACTGATGTGGCTGATGGTGGCGACGGTGGCGTCGGTCGCGATGCGCAACGCCGGGATGCAGCCCTTCGCCTGGCTGTTCACCTCGACCGAATACGGGCTTCTCTACATGACCATGCTGGGCGCGCCCTGGCTGGTGCGAAAGCGCGGGCATGTGCATATCGAGCTTGTCACCGCCGCATTGCCGCCGGTGGCGCGTCGCGTGCTCAGCCGGCTGGTCGCGCTGGGCTGCGTGGCCGTGTGCGCCATCCTCGCCTGGAAGGGCGCCGAACTGGTGCAGACCAATATCGAGCGCCGCGATTTCGACGTGCGGGCCTATTTCTTCCCGCGCTGGATGCTGACCATCGCCTTTCCGGTCAGCTTCGGGCTGATGGCGGTCGAGTTCGCCCGCTTCGCGATCGGGCGCGAGCTGTTGCACTCGGGTGAGGCGGGGATACACGACTGATGGAATGGTTCGAGGCGCTGGGCCTGCTTCTGGGCACGATCATGGTGCTGATGGCGCTGGGCATGCCGGTGGCGATCGCGTTCCTGGCGGCCTGTATCCTGGGCGCCTGGGTCTTCATGGGGGGCGAACGCGGTGTCACGCAGCTGCTCAATAACGGGCTCGGGGCGCTGACCAGCTATGCGCTGGTGCCGATCCCGCTGTTTCTGCTGATGGGCGAGATCTTCTTTCATACCGGCCTCGGCGCGCGCATGTTCAACGCCATCGACCGGCTTCTGGGGCGGCTTCCTGGGCGGCTGTCCTACGTGACGGTGCTGGGCGGGACCGGGTTCGCGACGCTGTCGGGCTCGTCGATGGGCTCGACGGCGCTTCTCGGGTCGCTGATGGTGCCCGAGATGACGCGGCGCGGCTACAAGAAGCGCATGTCCATCGGGCCGATCCTGGGCACCGGGGGGCTGGCGATCATCATCCCGCCCTCGGCGCTGGCGGTGCTGCTGGCGACACTGGCGCGGGTGGATGTGGGCAAGCTTCTGGTGGCCGGCATCCTGCCGGGACTGGTGCTGGCCGGGCTCTATCTGGGCATGATCTGGTGGCAGACCCGGCGCGACCCCGACGCCGCACCGCCCTATGAGGTGGACCCCGCGCCCATGGCGGAAAAGCTGTTCATGGTGCTGCGCGACATCGTGCCCATGATCGGGTTGATGGTGGTGATCGTGGTGATGATGATCGGTGGTATCGCGACGCCGTCGGAGGCGGCCGCCTTCGGCGCGCTGGGCGTGCTGATCCTGGCGGTGCTGTATGGCGGGCTGACCTGGGCGGCGATGCGCCGCTCCGTCGAGGGCGCGCTGAAGGTCACGGTGATGGCCTATCTGATCGTCTTCGGCTCGGCCACCTTCAGCCAGCTTCTGGCGTTCTCGGGGGCGTCGCGCGGGCTTATCGACTGGGCGACGGGCTTTGATCTGGCGCCGCTGATGATGCTGCTGGCGATGTTCGCGGTGCTGCTGATCCTGGGCATGTTCATGGAGCAGATCTCGATGATGCTGCTGACCGTGCCGATCTTCTTTCCGCTGGCGCAGAGTCTGGGGTTCGACCCGATCTGGTTTGCCCTGATCATGCTGCTGGCGCTCGAGATCAGCTTTACCACCCCGCCTTTCGGGCTCTTGCTGTTCGTGATGAAAGGTGTGGCGCCACCCGGCACCACGATGCGCGACATCTATCTTGCGGCGCTGCCCTTCATCCTGTGTTCGCTGTGTCTGGTGGGCCTTCTGGTGCTGTTTCCGCCACTGGCGCTGTGGTTGCCGGGGCTGTAGCAGGTTGATGAAAAAGCAATTCGGGCGCATCTGGCGGAGGAATGCTTGCAGCTTCGCCATCCGCTGATCGTGCCGCGGGCCGCTACGCCGTCGCGCAGGACACGGTCTCATACAGGCGTATGTCGTCGCGCATGTGGTCGCGCAGCCTGCGCTCCATCTGCTCGCTGATCGAAACCTCGGCCGGCGGCGAGGTGTTCAGCCGCGGCAGGATGATCTCGCAGTCCAGCCGATCCTCCAGAAAACCGAGGAAGCTGTCGAGGCGCTCATAGCAGAACAGCCGGTCCACCCCCAGCCCGTCCGGCCCCGAAAGGAACCGCGCCTGGGCGCCCACCTGCGCATGCGGCGGCTGCGGTTGCTTCATGTAGTCGGCGGCGAACTGCTCAAAGCTGATGCCGCGCGTACTGCGCGCGGGGTCCTGCACGTCGTCGCGCTGCCGAAACCGGTACCAGCTTCGCAGCCAGTCCACCGGCTCGCGCATCAGCGCCACGACGGTGAAGCTTGCCCCGTCGGCCGAGTTGTGCAGATACGGGGCAAGGAAGCGGCGATACCGGTAGGCCGGGGTGTGCTTGATCTCGGGCGGGCGCTGGACCGATACGCTGGCCAGCGATTCGAGCGCGGCCTCGATCGCGGTGGACCCGGTCTTGGGCGTTGCCAGAAAGACCAGCCGCTGCTCCCAGAAAATCAGCATGTCGGCACAGCTCCCCGAATTGTGCATGAAGCGGGTTTGATATGGCGGCGTAAACTAATCCTTAACCTGTCGGGAAAAAAGTTGGAATCGAGGAAAACATGTTGAAATCCGGCTCCGATAGGGTCAGGGTTGCATGAGAACATGACAGGAACATGCGTGGGCATTGTCGCTTGCGCATCGCTGTGAAATAAGGGGCTGACACATGGCAACCGCGAGCCTACTCGACATGACCAACAAACGTGACACGGACCGGCAGAAGGCGCTCGACAGCGCGCTTTCGCAGATCGAACGGCAGTTCGGAAAGGGCTCCATCATGAAGCTCGGCTCCGACAATCCGGTTGCCGAGATCGCGTCCACATCGACCGGGTCGCTGGGGCTCGACATCGCTCTGGGCATCGGCGGGCTGCCAAATGGTCGCGTCATCGAGATCTATGGGCCGGAAAGCTCGGGCAAGACGACGCTGACGCTGCACGCCGTCGCCGAGGAGCAGAAGAAGGGCGGGGTCTGCGCCTTCGTCGATGCCGAGCATGCGCTCGATCCGGGCTATGCGCGCAAGCTCGGCGTCGATCTTGACGAGCTCTTGATCTCGCAGCCCGACACCGGCGAACAGGCGCTGGAAATCACCGATACGCTGGTGCGCTCGGGCGCCGTCAGCATGGTGGTGGTCGATTCGGTCGCGGCGCTGACGCCGAAATCCGAGCTCGAGGGCGACATGGGCGACTCGAGCGTGGGCGTGCAGGCGCGGCTGATGAGTCAGGCGATGCGCAAGCTCACGGGCTCGATGAGCCGCTCGAACTGCACCGTCATCTTCATCAACCAGATCCGCATGAAGATCGGCGTCATGTTCGGCTCGCCCGAGACGACGACCGGTGGCAACGCGCTGAAATTCTACTCGTCGGTGCGGCTCGATATCCGGCGCATCGGGGCGGTCAAGGATCGCGACGAGGTCGTGGGCAACCACACCCGCGTGAAGGTGGTCAAGAACAAGGTCGCGCCACCCTTCAAGGAGGTGGAATTCGACATCATGTATGGCGAAGGCATCTCCAAGACCGGCGAGCTGATCGATCTGGGCGTCAAGGCCGGCGTGGTTGAGAAGTCGGGCTCGTGGTATTCCCATGGCGATGAGCGCATCGGCCAGGGCCGGGAGAATGCCAAGACCTTCCTGAAATCGAATCCCGAGATCGCCCGCCAGATCGAGGAACGGATCCGCGTCGCCAACGGGCTTGCGCCACCCAAGGGGGTGGAGTCCGCGGCGGGCGACGACATCGTCGAATCCTGAAGCACGGTCCCGCCCGGCACGATTGCCGCCGCGCCGGGCGGGGGCGGGCGAGTGGCGGGGCGCATGCGGCGCCGCCGGCCGGACGCGGCGACGGCGTGAATGCCGGGCGGTGACGCTGTGGACAGCCCCGCATCGCCCCGCTAAACGAGGTCGGAGCCATCGCGCTGCCCCGACTTCAAGGACGACCATGCCCAGCCTCAACGATATCCGCACGACCTTTCTGGAGTATTTCCGGCGCCATGATCATGAGGTCGTGCCCAGTTCGCCGCTGGTGCCGCGCAACGATCCCACGCTGATGTTCACCAACTCCGGCATGGTGCAGTTCAAGAACCTGTTCACCGGCGCCGAGCACCGTGATTATCGCCGCGCCGTCACCAGCCAGAAATGCGTGCGCGCCGGGGGCAAGCACAATGATCTGGACAATGTCGGTTACACGGCGCGCCATCACACCTTCTTCGAGATGCTGGGAAATTTCAGCTTCGGCGACTATTTCAAGGAAACCGCGATCCCGCATGCCTGGACCCTGCTGACGCGCGAATTCGGCCTGTCGCCCGAGCGCTTGCTGGTCACCGTCTACCACACCGACGACGAGGCGGCGGCACTTTGGAAGAAGGTCGCGGGCCTGCCGGATGAACGTATCCTGCGCATCGACTCGGACGACAATTTCTGGTCGATGGGCCCGACCGGACCCTGCGGCCCGTGCTCCGAAATCTTCTATGACCACGGCCCCCATATCGCCGGCGGCCCGCCGGGCAGCGCGGACGAGGATGGCGACCGCTTCGTCGAGATCTGGAATCTGGTCTTCATGCAGTTCGAGCAGTTCGCCGATGGCACCCGCACCGACTTGCCGCACCCCTCCATCGACACCGGCATGGGGCTGGAGCGGATCGGCGCGCTGCTTCAGGGCAAGCACGACAATTACGACACCGATCTGATGCGCGCTCTGATCGAGGCCAGCGCGCAGGAAAGCGGGACCGACCCGGACGGTCCGGGGCGCATCCATCACCGGGTGATCGCGGATCACCTGCGCTCCACCGCGTTCCTGATCGCCGACGGGGTGATGCCCTCCAATGAGGGGCGCGGCTATGTGCTGCGGCGCATCATGCGCCGCGCGATGCGTCACGCGCATCAGCTGGGCGTGCGCGAGCCGCTGATGCACCGCCTTGTCGCCGCGCTGGTGCGCAAGATGGGCGGGCATTACCCCGAACTGGTGCGCGCGGAGGCGCTGATCACCGAGACGCTGCGGCTGGAGGAGACACGGTTTCGCAGCACGCTGGAGCGCGGGCTGCGCCTGCTGGCGGATGCGCTCGACCGGCTGCCTCAGGGCGCGCCGCTGCCGGGCGAGACGGCGTTTCGGCTCTACGACACCTACGGCTTCCCGCTCGATCTGACGCAGGACGCCCTGCGCGAGGCCGGGCGCAGCGTCGATATCGCGGGCTTTGACGCCGCGATGGCCGAGCAGAAGGCCAAGGCCCGCGCCGCCTGGGCCGGCTCGGGCGAGACGGCGGATGCCGCCATCTGGTTCGATCTCGCCGAGGAGCATGGCGGCACCGAGTTCCTCGGCCATGACACGGAAACCGCGGAGGGGCAGATCCTGGCGCTGGTGCGTGACGGCAAACCCGTCGACAGCGCGGTGACGGGCGATGCGGTGCAGGTGGTCGTCAACCAGACCCCCTTTTACGCCGAATCCGGCGGGCAGGTCGGCGATACCGGCACCCTGCGCACCGAAACCGGGCAGCTGCGCATCACCGACACGCGCAAGGCACAGGGCATCTTCATGCATGTGGCCGAGGTGACGCAGGGCGAGATTCGGCCGGGTCAGGGCGCCGAGCTGCGGGTCGATCACGATCGCCGCAGTCTGATCCGGGCCAATCATTCCGCGACCCACCTGCTGCACGAGGCGTTGCGGCGCCAGCTGGGCGATCATGTGGCGCAGCGCGGCAGCCTGAATGCGCCCGACCGGCTGCGTTTCGACTTCAGCCATGGTGCGGCGCTTGCGGCGGATACGTTGCGCGCGGTGGAGCGCGAGATCAACGCGATGATCCGGCAGAACAGCCGCGTGGACACGCGTGTCATGGCCCCCGACGAGGCCGAGGCGCTCGGGGCGCTGGCGCTCTTTGGCGAGAAATACGGCGACGAGGTGCGCGTGGTGTCGATGGGCACCGAAGCCGGGTCGGGCAAGGGCACTGGCGGCGACGCCTATTCCATCGAGTTGTGCGGCGGGACGCATGTGCGCCGCACCGGCGATATCGGGCTGTGCACCATCCTGAGCGACAGCGCGTCCTCGGCCGGGGTGCGCCGCATCGAGGCGCTGACCGGCGCCGCCGCGCTGGATCATCTGGCCACGCAGGATGCGCGCGTCGCGGCGCTGGCCGATACGCTGCGCAGCCGGCCCGATGAGCTGGAGTCGCGGGTGCGCGCGCTGAACGAGGAACGCCGCGCGCTGGCCAACGAGGTCGCGCAGCTGCGCCGCGAGCTTGCAACGGGCGGCGGCGGCGCCAGCGCCGTGCAGACCGAGGATATTGGCGGCGTGACCTTCGCGCCGCGGCTGCTGGACGGGGTCAGCGGCAAGGATCTGCCGCCGATCATCGACGAGATGAAGGCCGCGATCGGATCGGGCGTGGTGCTGCTGGTCGCCGATACCGGTGGCAAGGCGGCCGTCGCGGCGGGCGTGACCTCGGACCTGACCGACCGGTTCTCGGCGGTCGATGTGGTGCGCGCCGCCGCCGCCGAAGTCGGCGGCAAGGGTGGCGGAGGGCGCGCCGACATGGCGCAGGCCGGCGGGCCGGACCCGTCGGGAGCACAGGCCGCGCTGGACGCGGTGCGAAAACTGATCGGAGGATGACAGCATGAGCGCATTGTGGATCGCGCATGTCGAGGTGACCGACCCGGAGGCTTACGGCCGTTACGCGGCGCTGGCGACCGATGCGATCGCCGCGCATGGCGGCGTGTTTCTGGCCCGCGCCGGCCGCTACCAGCAGATGGAGGGACGCGAGCGCGCGCGCAATGTCGTGGCGCGGTTTCCCAGCTTCGAGGATGCCGTGGCCTGCTACAATTCGGCGCGCTATCAGGAGGCGCTGAGCCATGCCAGGGGCGCGGCGGAGCGCGATCTGGTGATTGTCGAGGAGACGCCGCCGCAGGGCTGATCCGGTATCGGCAGCGCACGCGCCGCGTCAGGCGCGATGCACGCCCTCGGCCAGCGCGGCCACCTGCGCCAGTACCTCCTGCACCGGCCGGCCCTCGCCGATCAGCTTGACGATGGCCGAGCCGACCACCGCGCCATCCGCGACGGCGGCGATGTCCTGCGCATCCTGCGGGGTGGTGATGCCGAAGCCCACGACGACCGGCAGGCCGCTGGCCGCGCGGATGCGCGCGACATCGGGCGCGACCTCCTCAGGCCGTGCTGCGCCCGCCCCGGTGATGCCGGTGATCGAGACGTAATAGACGAAGCCCGAGGTGTTCTGCGCCACGCGCGGCAGGCGCGCGTCATCCGTGGTCGGCGTGGCCAGCCGGATGAAGTTGAGCCCGGCGCGCGCCGCGGGCAGGCATAGCTCGTCATCCTCCTCGGGCGGCAGATCGACCACGATCAGCCCGTCGATTCCGGCGGCCGTCGCATCCTCCAGAAAACGGGCGACGCCGCGATTGTAGATCGGGTTGTAATACCCCATCAGCACGATCGGAGTCTGAGTGTCGGTCTTGCGAAAGTCGCGCGCCATCGCCAGCGTGCCCTCCAGCGTCTGGCCGGCGGCGAGCGCGCGCTGGCCGGCGCGCTGGATCGTCGGGCCATCCGCCATCGGGTCTGTGAAGGGCATGCCCAGTTCGATGATGTCCACCCCGGCGCCGGGCAGGCCCTGCATCACGGCGCGCGATGTCGCGTCGTCGGGGTCGCCGGCCATGATGTAGGCCACGAAGGCTTTGCGTCCCTGCGCTGAAAGCCGCGCGAAGGTGTCGTCGATTCTGGTCATGCGGGCGCTCCCTCTCGGTCGCGCCGGTGTGCGCGAAGGGCGCGCAGAAATCAATGCCCTGCGCGCGCGGGCCTTGGCGCGGCGAATCGCACGGCTTGACCTTGCCCCGCCGCCGCCCGTAGATGCGCGCCATTCTCCGATGACTGGAAAGGACGGCGCAGATGGGGTTCAGAATGGGGATCGTCGGGCTGCCCAATGTGGGCAAGTCCACGCTGTTCAACGCGCTGACCCGCACCGCGGCGGCGCAGGCGGCGAATTTTCCGTTCTGCACGATCGAACCGAATGTCGGCGAGGTCGCGGTGCCCGATCCGCGGTTGACGCGGCTGGCGGCGATCGCGGGATCGAAGTCGATCGTCCCCACCCGCATGACCTTCGTCGATATTGCCGGGCTGGTGCGCGGGGCGTCGAAGGGCGAGGGGCTGGGCAACCAGTTTCTCGCCAATATCCGCGAGGTGGACGCCATCGCGCATGTGCTGCGCTGCTTTGCCGATGACGATGTCGCCCATGTCGAGGGGCGCGTCGATCCCGTTGCCGATGCCGAGGTGATCGAGACCGAGCTGATGCTTGCCGATCTGGAGAGCATCGAGCGGCGGCTGCAGGCGCTGGCGCGCAAGATCAAGGGCGGCGACAAGGAAGCCGAACAGCAAAAGCGCCTGCTCAAGGCGGCCGAAGCCGCGCTGGAGGCCGGCCAGCCGGCGCGCACCGTCGAGGTTGCCGCCGATGACCGCAAGGCCTGGGGCATGTTGCAGCTTCTGACGGCCAAGCCGGTGCTCTATGTGTGCAATGTCGATGAAGCGTCGGCGGCCGACGGCAACGCGCAATCCGCGCGCGTCGCGCAGATGGCCGAGGCGCAGGGCGCGGCGCATGTCGTGATCTCGGCCCAGATCGAGGAGGAGATCAGCCAGCTCGACGCCGAGGAGGCCGCCGCCTTCCTTTCGGAGATGGGGCTGGATGAGGCCGGGCTCGACCGGCTGATCCGCGCGGGCTATGCCCTGTTGGGATTGCAGACCTATTTCACCGTCGGCCCCAAGGAAACGCGCGCCTGGACCGTGCCGCACGGCACCCGCGCACCGCAGGCGGCCGGGGTGATCCATGGCGATTTCGAGCGCGGCTTCATCCGGGCCGAGACCGTCGCCTATGACGATTTCATTGCCTGCGGCGGTGAGCAGGGCGCGCGCGAGGCGGGCAAGCTGCGCGCCGAGGGCAAGAATTACGAGGTGCGCGAGGGCGATGTGCTGCACTTCCTCTTTAATGCCTGATTTGCGTCGCATTTCGTGAATGGCCCGTTAAGCTTCGCCCGGCATCCTTCACCTCGGGTGTAAGGTGAAGGAAATGTGGGATGTCGTATCTGACGCATGTCGTCACCCTGGGTGACGACGTCTTGCCGCATGGCTTCGGATTGTCGGATCTGGAGGTGTATTGGTTCGAGAACACGCCGTATCTGTTCACCGGGGCGGTGGCCGATGGGGGCATCATGCGCCTGTCCTTGCGCGAGGGAACGCAGGCGCAGCTGGAGCAGGAGGTCTGGGCGACCATCAATACCGGCACGCTCGGCCTGACCGATCTGGAGCGGGTCACGCTCGGCGACCAGGACTTCCTGCTGGGCGCGGGGCGGCATTCGGAGTTTCCCGTCCTGCGGGTGCTGCGTCCGGACGGCAGCATCGGGGGTTTGCGCAACATCGATGCCGGTGACGCCGAACTGCGCGGCTGGAGCCACAGCACGCAGTTTCGCGCCGGCGACACCGACATGCTGGCCGTGGCGCGCCATGGCGATGCCGGGTTGCAGATCTTCGAGATGAACGGCGATTTCGAGTTCGGGCTGCGGCTGCGCATTGACGACAGCGCGAAGACCCCGCTGGGCGCGGTCAGCGCCCTGGCCAGCCTGGAGCTGGCCGGAAGCACCTTCCTGATCGCGGCCTCGGCGCAGGCATCCGGGGTCACCAGCTTTCGGGTGGAACCCGACGGCACGCTTCAGGAGACGGACGTGATCAGCGCCCAGCTCGGCATGCCGGTGGCGGGCACCTCGGCGCTGGCGCTGGCGGAAGTGGCCGGGACGCAGTTCGTGCTCGCCGGTTCCACCAACAGCAGCACCATAACCGCCTTGCGCATGAACGAACTGGGCGTCTTCTTCATCGAGGATCAGGTGATGAATGATCTCACCTCCCGGTTTCAGGGGTTGGTCGATCTGGACAGCTTCAGCGTCGGCGAACGCAGTTTCGTGGTCGCGGGCGGGGCGGATGACGGGCTCAGCCTGTTCGAATTGGGTCCGACCGGCCAGCTCTTTCATGTGCAGAGCTTGGCCAACCAGCCCGGGCAGGGGCTGCAGGGCATTCAGAGCGTCAGCGCCACGCGCATCGGCGACGAGGTGCAGATCTTTGCCGGCGGACAGGGCGAGGGCGGGTTGGTGCAGTTGAGAATCGATGCCGGCCGTATCGGCGAGCTGATCATCGGCGGGCCGGGCGACGACACGCTGCAAGGCGGAGCGCGCGATGATCATCTGGAGGCCGGCGGCGGCGACAATGTCCTGCGCGGCGGGGCGGGCGATGACCGGCTGGTCGCCGGCCCGGGCGAGAACCGGCTCTTCGGCGGGGCGGGGGCGGATGTCTTCGTGTTCCGCCCCGGCGGCGGGCGCGACTGGATCATGGACTTCGAACTCGGCGTGGACCGTATCGACCTCTCGGCCTACGGGTTTCTGCACAGCCCCGCCGGGCTCGACATCACCAGCACGGATGACGGCGCGCGCATTCTGGTCCAGGGAGACGAGATCCGCATCCGAACCGAGGACCGCGCACCTCTGACGGCGGCCGATTTCGCGCAGGATGATTTCCTGTTCCTGTGAGCGGCGGCATGCTGCACGCGTTCGAAGTCACTCCTGCCCCTCGCGTCAGCCAGCGACGGGGTCGCGCTCGCCCGTCGCCGCCCCAGTCGCACAAGCCTTGGCCTTTCGCCTACGGGACGAGCACGGTGGACCCGGTCGTTGCCCGTGCGGCCAGGGCTTCATGCGCCTCGCCCGCCTCGGAAAGCGGGCGGCGGGCGCCCACATGGACGCGCACCTCGCCGGCGCGAATGGCGTCGAACAGCGCGGCGCTGGCGCGGACCAGCCAGGCGCGATCGGCGGTGAAATGAAACAGCGTGGGCCGGGTCAGGCGCAGCGACCCGCGCGCCAGATGCGAGATGCGCACCGCATCCGGCGCGCCGGAGGACTGGCCAAAGCTGACCAGCGTGCCGAAGGTCGCCAGACAGTCGAGCGAGCCCATGATGGTGTCCGCGCCCACGCTGTCATAGACCGCAGCGACGCCCTTGTCCTGCGTCAACTCCCTGACCCGCGACGTGAAATCCTCGCGCGTGTAGTCGATGACCTGGTCATACCCGTTCGCGCGCGCCATTTCGCATTTCTCCGGCCCGCCCGCCGTGCCGATGGCGCGCGCACCCAGCGCGCGCAGCCACTGCCCTGCGATCAGCCCGACACCGCCGGCGGCGGCGTGAAACAGCACCGTATCGCCGGGCTGCACCTTGTAGCTGTCATGCAGCAGGTAATAGGTCGTCAGCCCCTTGAGCATCGCCCCGGCGGCCACCTCATCGGCGATCACTTCGGGCAGATGAACCAGATGCGCTGCCGACACCACGCGATGCGTCGCATAGGCTCCGTTGGGGATGGTGTAGGCCACGCGCTCGCCCGGGGCGAAGGTGGTTACATCCTCGCCTACCGCATCGACGACGCCCGCCGCCTCGCTGCCCAGGATCAGATCGCGCTCCACCGGCCAAGGATAAAGCCCGGTGCGAATGTAGATGTCGATGAAGTTGACGCCGATGGCGGTATGGCGCACCCGCACCTCGCCGGGGCCGGGCACCGGCAGTTCCAGGGGCGTGCGGGTCAGCATGTCGGCACCGCCCGGCTGCGCGGCCGTCATGGCGTAGGCGTCGGCACTGTCGGTCATTGGGTCACTCCTCGCTCAGGAAGGCCGCGTCGATCGGCGGCCGGATGCCGTTGAGGATATGGTTCGTCCGTCCCGCCGTCGATACGATGCGCAACAGCTCGGCCTGTTCGCCGGGGGTCATGCCCTGCGCGCGCGCCGCCGCGAGATGCGAATGCGTGCAGTAGTCGCAGGCATTGGCGATCGAAACCGCGGCGTAGATCATCTCCTTGGTCTTGGAATCCAGCAGCGTCTCGGTCGCCATGATGGACTTCACGTCCTGCCAGACCTGCTCCAGCAGCGGCGGATCGAAGGCGAGGTAGCGCCAGAAATTGTTGATGAAGTCGGTGTTGCGGGTCGCGCGGATGTCGTCGAACACGGCCTTGACGCGCGGATCGGCTTCCGGATCGGGGGGTGGGGATATGGTTGCCATCGAATTTCCTTGTCGGGGCTGCCGGCGGAAGCGTCGCGGCGGCGCGCCGGGCGCCGCCGCGGCGGCGTCTACGTCAGGGTCAGCACACGCGCCGGTCCGCCGGTGCCGCCGGCATGCTTGGGCGCGCCGACCACCAGCGTCGCGCCGGTCGCCGGCACGGCGTCCAGATTGGCCAGGCACTCGATGCCCCAGCGGTTGCTGGGCAGCCAGGCGTAATGCACCGCGAAATCCGGCGACGGTCCGAAATCGAGCGACAGGGTATCCACCGCGATACCGGCCACATCCGCCTCCTCCATCAGCATCGCCGCGGCATCCTCATGAAAGCCGGGGAAATGCATCACGCCCTCGTCATCGGCATTGCGAAACATCGGGCTGCGAAGATGGCGGTCCCATCCCGAATTCATGGCCACGCAGCACCAGGCGGGCAACGGGCCGTTCGCGGATTCCCAGGCGCGGATATCCTCGGGGGTGAGCTGGGCATCCGGGTCCGCATCCGCCTTCTCGCGAATGTCGATCACCGCCAGCGGTACCACCAGCCGTTCCACGGGGATCTCGTCCACCGACTGGCCATCCTCGGAAAAATGCAGCGGTGCATCCATATGGGTGCCCGTGTGTTCGTTCACGCGGATCTCCTTGAGGTTGAACATGTGCTCATCCCAGTTGAAGATCTGCTCCTCGAAGAACTGCTGCTCGCCGAAGAAGGTCGGAAAATCCTGGGTCAGGGTATGGGTCATGTCCACCACGCCGCCATGTCCGTCGGCGCGCGCCGGGCGCGGGGCCGCGACGCTGCCCAGCGCCGCGGCGGCTCCCGTCGCCGCCGTGGCGCGAAAGAAATCGCGACGGTTGAGCATGCGGGACTTCACGCGATTCATGACGCAGATATCACACATTGTCTTGCCTCCTTGCTGGCCTTCGGCACGCGCCCCGTGGCGGGGCGCGCGGATCGCTGGCGATCTCAGGATCGCATGGA
>LFIK01000253.1_pt1 | contig 39034 bp, 32 predicted proteins | sample 643401 | NCBI WGS metagenome assembly LFIK01 (sample SAMN03777447, study PRJNA286221) | soda lake metagenome | biome: soda lake; feature: Kulunda steppe; material: water; isolation source: sample T5-Br brine of Lake Tanatar-5 | place: Russia: Kulunda steppe | collected 2010-07
CATCGCGCGCCGGGGTGATATAGCCGTCGCCCGAAAGCAGGCAGCGCAGCAAGGTCGTGTCGGCGGTGGCCGCGATGTCGGTGACCCGTCCGCGCGCCGGGCGCAGCGCGCCCAGCATCCGCTGCTCGGCGGATTGGCGGTTAATATCGGCATGGCGCGACGGGTCGAAGCGGGTGCCGCCGATCATCAGGCCGCCGGCCCCGGTCGCCAGGATCAGAACCGGAGCGGCGGCGACCGGCCTGTCCCGTTCGTCGTGAACGTGCCAGAGGCCATCGGCATCCCGGCGGGCATGCCGGACGATCGCAGGCAAGGGCGCAATGCCGCCCAGGGCTGCCGTCAGCAATTCCACCGGGCTGACCCACCCGGCGTCACGATACCAGCGGCCCGGATGGGTCACCCGAATACCGGCGATGTCACTGGCTTCGTCGGCGGTTACGGTACGAAAAATATGGCGCGTCTCGCCCTGCCATTCGGCCAAGGCTGCTTGCCGGTGCTGCTCTCGGGCGGCGATGGCCAGTTCCAGGCCGCCGCACCAGTCAGCCAGTGGAGGGCCGGCAGACCCGGTTTCGTTGGAGGTCAAGGTGTCGACGAGGTGGCGGGTATAGCCATCCGCCGCCAGTCCGAACAACGTCCAAGGGTCGTCGTTCAACTGTGCACGGGGCTGGATCAGAGCCGCCGGATTGCCGGACGCGGCCGTGCCGGGGGCCGCGTTCCGGTCGATGACGGTGACGGACCAATCGCGGCGGCGAAGCGCCAGGGCCACGGCGCATCCGCCGACGCCGGCGCCCAGTACAATGGCCCTGCGGTCGGGCGCATTGCGGGCCGGCACGGATATAGAGTGACCTTCTTCCCGGCGACCGACCGTCATATGCCGCTTGCGCCCGAACCCTTGACGCCGATCGACCGCGAATCCGGCCTCCGCCAGGGCCCGGCGCACGCCGCCCGCGGCGGTAAAGGTCGCCAGCCGCGCGCCGGGGGCCGAAAGCCGCGCCAGCGTTGCGAACAGTGCTGGCGACCAAAGACCGGGGTTGCGTTCCGGAGCGAAGCCGTCGAGAAACCAAGCGTCGATACGGCCGATCAATTGGGCGAGCATCGCCGCGCCATCGCCTTGAAGCAGCGTCAGGGTAACGCGGCCGTCATCGAAATGTCGACGATGGAACCCGGCCGTGGGCGGCGGCAGCGCGGCGGCCAGGGCGCCCGACAGCGCGGCCAATTCGGGCCAGCGGACATGGGCCCGGCGAATATCGTCGGCGGTCAGCGGATGCGCCTCGACCGAGACGAAATGCAGCCGCTCGGGCCGGTTGGCGCTGCGCTGCCAAAGGTCCCAGACGGCGAGAAAATTCAGCCCTGTGCCGAAGCCGGTTTCACCGATCGAGAACTGCCGGCGCCCTGCCCAACCATCCGGCAGGCCGACGCCATCCAGAAAGACATAGCGGCTTTCGGCCAATCCATCATCGCCGCTGAAATAGACATCATTGAAGATTTCCGATCGCGGACCGGTGCCGTTCGTCCAGTCCAGTTTCGCTTGGTCGGTCATGGCCGGGTCGTATCACGACCGGGCCGCCGGCGCTATGTCCTCGGCGCCCAGATACGAGCGTGCCGGAACTTTCCTGTCGCTGCCGCGTTGCTCAAGCTTAAGTCCGGGGTCGGAATCCGCGATTTCCGAGCTGAACACGGTTCGCGACAAAATGGGGAGAAACCGACGATGACATATACGATCAGCCGAATAATTCCGGACGCGGGGATCGACACGGTAGAAACCCGAACGCGCGAAGCCCTTGCCGCTCAGGGGTTCGGCGTCCTGACAGAAATTGACGTCAAGGCGACCATGAAAAAGAAGCTGGATGTCGAAATGCCGGCCTACCGCATACTCGGCGCTTGCAATCCCGGGATGGCGCATCAGGCCATCGGCATCGAGCCCCGGGTGGGCGCCATGCTGCCCTGCAACGTCATCCTGCGCGAAATCGGCGGCGGCGTCGAAGTCAGCGCCGTTGATCCGGTCGCATCCATGGCGGCGATCGACAACGCCGAGCTCAAATCGGTCGCGGCAACGGTCAGGGATCTTTTGGCAAAGGCAGTGGACACGATCTGAGTTGAGCGTTCGCGTCCCAGCCCCCGTGCGGCGCTGACGGCGCTCGCTGACCTTTCTTGTTATGCCAGCCTTAGCGCCTGGCGGCGGTGCGGTGTTCATGCGACGGCGCCAGTACTTGGCGGGCGAGCAGGGACTGGGCCTTTTCGGCCAGCCACGTGTCGGTCATATGGCGCGGGGCGGCGAGGGCCCTGCGGCAGGTGTCGTCACTAAGCAGACCGGTAATGGCGATCCGTTGCGCCATCGGCGTCATCCGCGGCTCGTCGCCGGCCATGCGCCCCCACGCGGCTTGGACCGATTCCACGGCCCGGCGCACCAGCTCGCGGTCCTGCAGCGGGTACTCGATACCCAAGCGGTAGACCGCATCCTCCCAGGGCTCGACCACCGTCCCGGCCAAGGAGACAAGCTCGCCCCGGAGGCTCCGGCGTTTCGCGGCGACCGGCAATCCGGCGCGGGCGGCAACGGGTCGGAGGCGGTCGGCAAGGGTGTCGAACAATCGCCGAAGCGTGATCAGTCCGGGAAACATCGGAGGCCGGTCCTGGCCGCCGAAGGGGCGAGGCCCCATCTCCGGCTGTGCGGTTCCCGAAGGCGCGACATCGGCGGCATAATATTCGCGGGTCTTGCCGCAGCCGCCCTTGACCACACGTGTAACCGGTTCGCCCCGGTCGCTCGTACCGTTGGTCGCCGCCCCCGGCGGATCCCTAAGCAGCATGATACAGACCCCGCCGACAACCGCCGTGGCGATCAGGATCATCAATGCCGCGACCACGGTGAACATCTATAGACCCCCAGATAAAACGACGCCTCTTTACGATACCATACATTTGGTGCCAACGCCCACCGGCGCAAACGATCTGCGGCCAAAACGAATTCCCATGAGTTCCATTCGGTCGCCCCATTTCGTAAGTATGCTGAAAATTATATACCAAAGTGATAGACTCGCCTCCGCGTCAAGATCGCGTGGCCAGACATTCCGGCTCGCATCAAGGAGCGACGAATGAAGAAAGGAACAGAATATGACTGAGCAATCCCCAACCTTTGACGTCAGGGCGGCCGTTGGCGACGGAGCGCGCGTTCTTCGCAATGCGTGTTCTGCGGCACTGATGCAGGCCGCCATCGAACGTGGGGAAGGATTGATCTCATCCGATGGTGCGTTGGTCGTTCGAACCGGGCGGCATACCGGTCGCTCGGCGTCCGACAAATACATTGTCCGCGATACGAGCACAGACAAGTCGGTTTGGTGGGGCAACAACCAGTCCATGACGCCGGAATCGTTCAACGGGCTGCTGGAGGCATTCCAAGCCCATATCCAAAAGGCGGAATCGCTGTGGGTCCAGGACCTGCACGCGGGAGCGAATGCAGATCATCGCTTGAAGGTTCGTGTCGTGACCGAGCATGCTTGGCAGGCCTTGTTCGCCCGCCATCTGCTGATCGTGCCACCGTCCCAAGAAGCCGGTCAGCAAAGCGGCAATGCCGCCGAGCCGGATTTCACCATTCTGCAAATGCCCGATGTCGTGATTGATCCGGCGGCATACGGCCTGAAAAGCGAGACCGTCATCGCCATCGACTTTACCCGCCGGATCGTTCTGATTGGCGGAACGTCCTATGCGGGCGAGATGAAGAAATCGGTCTTTACGATCTTGAACTATCTGCTGCCTGAAAAAGGCGTCATGCCGATGCATTGTTCGGCCAATGTCGACGAAAACGGCCATGCTGCGATTTTCTTCGGCCTTTCCGGCACCGGCAAGACGACCCTTTCCGCGGATTCCAGCCGGACACTGGTCGGCGACGACGAACACGGCTGGCATGATGGTGGAATCTTCAACTTCGAAGGCGGCTGCTATGCCAAGGTGATCCGTTTGTCGGCCGAGGCCGAGCCGGAAATCGCCGCCGCCACCCACCGGTTCGCAACGGTACTCGAGAATGTCGTCATCGACCCGGCGACCCGGCAACTCGATCTGGACAGCGATGCCCATACCGAGAATACCCGAGCCGCCTATCCCTTGGCCGCGATCCCGAATGCCGCGCCCGGCGGTGAGGCCGGACACCCCAAGGCCATCATCATGTTGACGGCGGACGCGTTCGGGGTGATGCCGCCGATCGCCCGGCTTAGCGTCCATCAGGCGATCTATCATTTTCTGTCGGGCTATACGGCCAAACTGGCCGGTACCGAAAAAGGCCTGGGCAAAGAACCCGAAGCCACGTTTTCCACCTGTTTCGGCAGCCCGTTCATGCCGCGGCACGCCGCCGCATACGGCCGGCTGCTGGCCGACCGCATTATGAAGCACAATGTGCATTGCTGGCTGGTCAATACCGGCTGGACCGGCGGCGCTTATGGCGTTGGCCGCCGCATGCCGATCAAGGCGACCCGTGCCCTGCTGAACGCGGCCCTGGATGGAACCTTGAACGATGTCCGGTTCCGCCGGGACCCGCATTTCGGGTTCGAGGTGCCTGAAAGCGCCCCCGGCGTGCCGGATGACTTGCTGGACCCGCGCCGAACCTGGGCGGATGGGGACGCCTATGATGCCCAGGCGCGGCGGCTGGTGTTGATGTTCGCCGAGAATTTCGCCGCCTATGCCGACGAAGCCGACGACGCGGTCAAGGCCGTGGCGATCGGTTAGGGTGGAAAGGCGCGATTCGTGCCTCGTGCCTTGGTAAGTTACTGAGCCGGATCCCGGTTCTGCGCCGCATCACTCCCGTGCTGCACTGCGCCCGGGAATTTAAGACGGTGGAGCCTCGCGCCTTTCCAATCCCCGGATGCGGTGCAACATGCAATGTTGCTTCGCTGGTCCGGGGGCCCAAGCCGGATGAACCTGGCTTGCGTCTCAACCGCCGAGAGCCGCCGGACCTGATCAAGCTCGGCGGTGTGACGACTGTAGATGTCACATCCGTACTAAACCGAACAGTGTCGCCAGGACGGCGCCAGATCGAAGTGAAAATGATCCTGATGCGCCGCGTCGGTTGCCGGTGACAAAACGGTGTTGAACTTTCCGCAAGCGCCGCGCGCCACATCGCGTAGGAAAGCTGCGGGCGCTTGCGGCCCATACCAATGCTGCTCGACGCTGATGATCCGGCCATCGGCCAATTCGAAGGCGCCGATGTCGATCGCTCGTCCCAATGCATGTTGGGAAATGCGCCGTGACCCGGCAATCGTCCGGCAAACATAGCCGCCCATATGATGAATGCGCCGAACATGCTGTCCGAAATGGGCTTGGGCGGCCGGCTGCAGGACCTGCCGCTCGAATTCGTTCATGGCAAGGGCGATCGCGCAGCCGACACGAACCGGCTGGTTCAACTCGGCGGTTGTGCGGGTCACGGTGATCGGCGTGTCGATCGAGCATCCGCCTCGGCCACCGCTGACCGCCTGGGCGTAACTATAGACAACCTGGCGCGCGTCCAGGGCAGCAAGGCAGGGCCCGCCGGTTGGATATACGAGCGGTGTTTGCCCGGACGACCGGCCGCCGGTTCCCCCGCAGGCGGCAACGATCAGCGTGGCGACGGCAAGTGCAATCGACATGGATGTGAGCGACGCCGAAGTCCGGGTCGATGAACGAGATAGGAGGCGAAGCCGTGTGAGCATCACGTGTCAGGAGTTCCGCATAGAGGGCGCCCCAACCCAAAGTCAATTCCCTGGGAGGGGGTGAGCCGACATCATGATGCTAACCGCCTTTTCGTTAACGAGGTATCAAATGCGCGCGAAAATGGTCTAAAACGCGTATATACACATCGCGTTTGAATGGCACGATGTCGTTCAGCACCGATTCCGGCGCGGACCACCGCCATTCATCGAATTCGGGCTCGTCAGATTTGTGGGCGTGGTGGTTCAGATCGATCTCGCCATCGTCGCCGTCGAACGCCATGGCGACCCACATCTGCTTTTGCCCACGATATTGACCGCCCCAAACCTTGCCCAGCAAATGGTCGGGCAGATCATAGGCAACCCAATCGGGCAGCCGGTCGATAATTCGCGCGTGCTGGACGCCCGTCTCTTCCCGCAATTCTCGATGGGCGGCGGTATCGATGGACTCGCCTGGATCGATCCCCCCTTGCGGCATTTGCCAAGCACCGGGCGTATCGCACCGCCGGGCGGTGAAAACCAGCCCGTCCCGGTTGATCAATACAATGCCGACACATGGCCGGTAGGGCAGGGCCTCGCGCAAGGATGGGGCGCTTTCGGCATTCATTGTGCGGCGCCGGCTTGAAGACCGTCGGCGCCACGGGCGATTTGGCTGATCGGCACGAGATCGATGCCCTTGTCCTCCAAGGTTGGAAGCCATGCTGCCAGCCGCTCGAATGTGACCGGGTATGATCCGGCGATTCCGACCGCATAGCCGCGTTGCCGGGCAACGGACTCAAGTTCGGCGAGTTGAGCGTCGATATCGTTGCGGGCCGCAACCCGGTCGATGAAACGGTCATTGACGGCGACCGGCAATCCGATCGAACTGGCGAGATCCGGAACAACTGTATTCCTGGCCGTTCGGCTATCCAGGAACAGCAAGCCCCGACTATGGATTTCTTCGAGGATCGGCTGGATGCTGTCGCTGGATGCGGTCATGCGCGACCCCATATTGTTGACCACGCCAATATAGCCTTCAGCGCGTTCAAGCGCCCAATCCAGGCGGCCAAGATTGGTTTCGGCCGTGAGCGAGGTCAGAAGAGTCTGGGGACCGGGGTCGTCGCGCGGATAGCTGACGGGCTCCATGGGCACCATCATCAAAACTTCATGGCCGGCCGCGACGGCCTGGGGGATCCAACGCGACAACGTGCTGGCATAGGGGGTGAATGCCAGCGTAACGGCGCCCGGCAAGCGCTGTATCGCACTCTCGGTCGCGGCACTGGACTGGCCGAGATCCATCACGACAATGGCAATGGCCGGGTTTTCCGGTGTCGGCATGGCCGGCACAGCAGGGGGATCGTCTGCGGGATCGTCTGCGGGGATTTCCGGGGCGGCGGCGGGCTCCTCAGCCGAATCGGACTCCGGGCGTTGCTCAGGATCCGGCTCCTCAGCGGGGGCGGGTTCAGGAACTGCCGATTCCTCAACGGCTTCGTCCGCAGCCGCTTCTTCCTCGGCCGCTTCTTCCTCGGCCGCGTCCGGCGTTTCGGCCGGATCGGGAAGTGCGGCCACATCGGAGTCAGCCGCGTCGTCCTCTGGTCGAATCGGAGAAAGTCCCGGCGCGTCTGACGGCTCCTGGTCTTGGTCCTGCATTTCGCCGGGAAGCGGCGGCAGATCGTTGGCGTCATCGCCTTGTCTGTCGATATCCGCCTGATCGTCCATTTGCAGTGGCAGAAGGTCGGCCAGACGTTCCGAGGCCGAAGTCTCGGTCTGATCGACGTCGGGAAGGGGGGTGTCCATGTCGCCCGGCCCTTCGTCAGAAGGTCCCTGTTCAAATGGCCCTTCGTCGACAGGCGGCTCTTCCTCGGACAACAGCCCTAGAGAAACGTCGCCACCATGCTGTTCGGAATCAGGCAGGTCGAAATCAGTGTCTTGGTTTTGGAGCGATTCGGCACCGGGCTCATTAAAGCCGCTCGGCGCCGAATCGATGGTGACACTCTGACCAAGGGCCGATCGGTCAGCCTCCATCCGCAAAGCGGTCAGCGTGTCATCCTGCTCCATATAGAGCCAGGCGCCCAGGCCACCCAGGGCCAATGCGACGATCAGCAGGGCCGACAGAAAGGATCTCACGCCGCCGCCTCCGATTCCGCCTGGCCGGCGTTCAAGCGGTGTCCGGTCTGCTGCACTGCTGCCGCCCCGATTGGCATCAGATGGGTACCCCCTTTGGATTCATTACCCGTATAGTCGGATACGAACCCAATAGCGTTTACCGCATTTCGGCGTTGCGGAACAAGGCAATCCCTTTCAGCAGGTCCAAAGCCCGGGCAAGTTGATAATCCTCCATCATCGCGGCTTCAACGGCTTCAACCTCGTCCTCGGTCGTGGGGTCTTCACCATTGGAGCTTTGGCCGTTGCTCTGATCACCATTGCCGTTTTCGCCGTTTTCGGGAACCGCGTCGTCAGGCAACTCTTCTTCGGCCGGGGGCGCCGGAAGCAGATCGGGGTTGGTCAGCGCGTTGCGAAGATCGGCCTCGCGCCGGGAAACGACGTCGAGTTCTTCGATCCGAGCCTGTGGCACGAAGATATCCGGCACGATGCCAGTTGCCTGAATTGACTGTCCGGATGGGGTGTAGTGACGGGCTGTGGTCAGACGCATGGCGCCGTTGCCGGCCAGCGGAATGACACTTTGGACCGAGCCCTTGCCATAACTGTCCGTTCCCAGAACCAAGGCCCGGCGATGGTCCTGCAGAGCGCCCGCTACGATCTCCGATGAGGAAGCCGAACCGGCATTGATCAGGACGACGATCGGAATATCGTCCGCGATGGTGTCGGAATCGGCGTTGAAACGCTGTGCGCGGCTTTCGTCGCGCGGACGTGTGGAGACGATTTCACCTTGGCTGAGGAACAAGTCCGACATCGAGATGGCTTGATCGAACAGCCCGCCCGGATTGTTGCGAAGATCGATCACGATGCCGCCGAACGCGTCGCCGATTTCTTCTCGCAGGCCGACGATGGCGTCTTCGACTTCCGACGTGGTCTGCTCGGTAAAACTGGTGACCCGGATATAGCCCATATCGCCCTCGGCCCGCCACCGGACCGACTGAATACGGATCGTGTCGCGCTCGATGTCGACGTCAAATGGTTCGCGATCGCCCCGCAGAATGGTCAAGGTGATGGTGCTGCCGACGGGCCCCCGCATCAGATCGACCGCATCGGACAGATCCATGCCGCTGACCGGTTCGCCATCGAGATGGGAAATAAAGTCGCCCGCTTCGATGCCCGCGTTATAGGCCGGCGTGTCGTCGATCGGCGAAACCACGCGGACGAGGCCGTCTTCCATTGTGACCTCGATACCGAGACCGCCAAAGGACCCGCGTGTCTGGGTCTGCATACCCTCGTAGCTGTCCGGGTCCATATACGAGGAGTGCGGATCGAGCGAACTGAGCATGCCGGAGATGGCCGCCTCAATCAGGTCGCGGTCGGACGTTTCCTCGACATATTCGGAGCGTATCCGTTCAAATACCTCACCGAAGAGATCAAGCTGCTGATAGGTCTCCATCGGGGGGCGGTTGTCGGCCCTGGCGGAGAACTCCGACATCGGGGACAGCGCGAGCCCGACGCCCAGCGTCGTTGCCACAAATAGGCCGGTCCATAGCTTTACCGGCCCCGTCATCATGCCCCTCATCCTCGACCTCTTTCTTGTGCGCGGCTAAGCCCCTCCAGCGGGGCCACCGGGTGTCCATCCTGACGAACTTCGAAATATATCTCTGGCCCTTGCATCTGGCCATTTTGTGGCGGCGGTGCCCGTCCGAGCGTCATCCCGCGGGTCACAACCTGTCCAGGATCGACCGTGATCTCGGCGAATCCTGCAATCAGGGAATGATATCCCTCGCCATGTTCAAGTATCAAGAGGCGGCCATAACCACCAAAGGATCCGGCGAACTTTACCGTTCCGCCAAGCGGCGCAACGATGGGCGTTTCGGGGTCGACCGTAAACCGCATGCCCGGCAACGGCTCGCCGAATCTGTCCGGATCGCCAAAGGCCGCGACGATCCGTCCCGCAGCGGGGGGGCGAATGCCGGCCTCGGCGAATGCGCTGAGCTGTTGCTCGGTCTCCGGGGATTCATCAGGGTGCCGGGCTGTGTTCGGGTCCGTGCTCAGGGCCGGCCCATCGGGGACGGCTATTTCCGGCCAAGGGTTGTCGGCCGGGTCGCGCGTTGATTGGAGACTGTCGAGGCCGCCATGGCGCGCTGAGTCTTGAAATGCCGGCCTGCTGACCGCCCGCCCGATAATGCTGCGCTGGTCGTGGGCATCGCGCAGCCGCCGGGCTTCGATTTCCAGGGCGCCGATCGTGGTTTCCAGCGAGTCCGTCAGGGCTGCCAGCGAGTCCAGGCGCCCGGTCTGGGTTGCTCGGGCGTCGATCAGTGCGGCGACAACGGTCTTTTTCTCTTCGACGGCGGATTCCAGGTCGGCCAGACGGTCGATTTCCGTTTGGCTATCCTCGGCCAGACTGGTCCATTCGTCTTGAAGCATTGCGTCCAGGCGGGTCAGATCGTCGATTTCGGTGCGGAGCACGGCCATGTCGCGCTCGATATCATTCATCACCCGTCGTGCGACGATGGTGGACCGTGCCGCTGCCAGCGGATCGGCCGCCGCCGTCACACTGGGTGAGACCGGGGCCCGGGCAGCCGCCAGCATCGGGCTGGTTAGATGCTCGATCGACCGGGTGTGGGTGCGCAGATCCTGCCGCAACGCCGCTTCCCGAGCCGTCAAGGTCTCGATCCGCGCTTCGGTTTCGTCGCGTCTGCTGCCAAGGATATCAAGGGCCGTTGCCGCGTCGTTGGCATCGTTGATCGCTCGGCTGAGCTCGGCGATCGTGTCGGAGAGATTGCGATCGAGATCGTCGCGTTGCGCGGATACGGCGTCGATCGCGGTCTTTAACGTGTCGAGCCTCAAACGTATTGCGGCGGCGTCGCCTTCCGGCGGTTCGAGGGTTTCGTGCGCCGCGCCGTCACCGCCATCTTCGCCCCCACCGCCATCTTCGCCCGGGCCGTCGCCGGTCGCCCCCATTCCGGCGAGCGATGCGCTGACGGCAATGATGGCGATCACGGCCACAAGGGTGATCCGGGCGGCGCCCATCTGGCGGCTATTTTCCGGGGGCCGGGATAAGCAACGATGTCCCGGTCATGTCCGCAGGCTGATCGACGCCCAAAAGGGCCAGCATGGTCGGCGCGATATCGGCCAGCCGTCCATCCTTGAGGCCCGCGACCGTCGCCGGCGCATTCACCAGCATGACCGGCACCGGGTTCAGTGTGTGGGCCGTGTGTGGCCCGTTCGTTTCGGGGTCGCGCATCATCTCGGCATTGCCGTGATCGGCGGTGACGATCATCGTGCCCCCTTGCCGTCGAACCGCCGCCGCGACCTGGCCCAGGCAAGTATCGACCGTTTCCACCGCGCGGATCGCCGCCTCCAGAATGCCGGTATGGCCGACCATATCGGGATTGGCGAAATTGGCGACGATCATGTCGAACCCCGCACTATCGATCGCGCCGGTCAGTTTATCCGCCAATTCGGGCGCCGACATTTCCGGCTGAAGATCGTAGGTTGCGACCTTTGGCGACGGCACCATGATCCGCTTTTCGCCCGGCAGGGTCTTTTCTTCACCGCCGTTGAAGAAGAACGTCACATGGGGATATTTTTCGGTCTCGGCGATTCTAAGCTGCGTAAGACCGGCGCCGTCGACAACCTCGCCCAAAACATTGGTCAGGACCTTCGGCGGAAAGATCGCCGACATCCGGCCGTTCAAATCCTCGGAATATTCGACCAGGCCGCAGGCATCGGCAATCTCGGGCCGGTCGCGTTCGAATCCGTCGAAATCCGGGTCGAGAAGGGCGGCCAAAATCTGGCGGGCCCGGTCGGCCCGGAAACTGGCGAACAACAGACCGTCGCCCGCACGCAGGCCGGCGTAAGAGCCGATGACCGTGGCCTTGATGAATTCGTCGCCCGTGCCGCCCTCGTGTGCCTGGGCGATGGCGGTCGCGGCGTCGGGGGCATCGGCGGCGCCCTTGCCGTCGACGATAGCGCGATAGGCCGTTTCGATGCGGTCCCAGCGTTTGTCGCGGTCCATGGCGAAATACCGGCCAATGACGGTGCCGACGGTCACGTCATATCCGGCAACGGCCTTTTGAAAGATCTCCAGATAGGCGCCACCGGCCTTAGGCGGTGTATCGCGGCCGTCGGTGATGACATGGACGACGACCGGCACACCGGCATCGGCAACCGTTCGGGCCAGGGCTGCGATATGGTCCTGGTGGGCGTGAACGCCCCCCGGCGACAGCAGCCCGATCAGATGGCACCGCCCGCCGGCCGCCTTGAGCCGATCGATATGGGCCGCGAGCGCCGCCGTCTCGCCCAGCGTGCCCTCCGCCACCGCCCGGTCGATCTTGAGCAGATCCTGCATCACCACGCGGCCGGCGCCCAAATTCATGTGGCCGACCTCGGAATTGCCGATCTGGCCCTTAGGCAGGCCGACATCTTCTTCCGAGGCCCGCAGAAAGGCGCGCGGGCTGTCGGACCACAATGTATCGAAATTCGGCGTACGGGCTTGGGCGACCGCGTTATCGGCCGTGTCATCCCGCCAGCCCCAGCCATCCAAGACGCACAGAACGACCGGCCGACCGCCAGGAGGGGGCGGGTTTTTGGCGATCGCGCTTTCAGTCTTGTCGGTCATGCAGTCATCCTTTGCATTGTCGTCCGGTCAGTCGCCGCCACGATGATAGGGGTGGCCGGCCAGAATCGTTTGGGCCCGGTATATCTGTTCCATCAGCATGACCCGAACCATAAGATGCGGCCACGTCAGGCGGCCGAACCGGATCGTGGCGTCGGCCCGGCTTCGGGCCCGTTCCCCGTGGCCATCAGCCCCGCCGATCAGAAACGCCACATCCCGAACGCCGTCATCGCGCCAGGCCCCCAGCATCGCGGCCAAGTCCGGGCTGGTGATGTCGCGCCCCGTCTCGTCGAGCGCGATCACCGCAGCGCCGTCGGGGATGGCCGACACGATCTGATCGGCTTCCCATTGCCGCTGTGGGCCGTCACCCGATGGCGACCGCCGCTCGTTGATTTCACGCACCGTCACCGGCCATTGGGACCGGGCTTGATAGTCGTCGAACACGCGCTGCAACCCATCGCGGCGCATACGACCCACGGCCACGATATGAACGCGCATGCTCAACGCCTCCTGCCTTCGTCTGAAATCCCCTCCCGCCGTCTAGGTCCCGACGGTTAAGGCTTCCCTTGCTCAGGCGTCAAGCGGTTCGGTCCTGCGCAGTCCCGGGGCGTCGTCCGGTACCGCTGTGTCCCACATCTTCTCAAGGCTGTAGAAGCTGCGGATTTCCGGTCGGAAAACATGCACGATGATGTCGCCGGCATCGATCAAGACCCAGTCACCGGTGGGCAGACCCTCGGAATGGATATCCCGATATCCTTCGGCTTTGAGGCGATCCATGAGATGCTCGGCCAGCGAAACGACATGCCGGGCGGATCGCCCGCTTGTGATCACCATACCGTCGGCCATGGATGATTTTCCGGCCAGGTCGATCACGACGATGTCTTCGGCCTTGTCGCTATCAAGCGACGTCACGACCAGATTGGTCAGTGCCCCCGCCTCGTCCATCAGGGAGGGGACGGAGGTGTTGTGCCCGTTTGGGCTCAACGGTGTTTGTGTGGCTATGGGGTTCTCTCCTTAGTTTGCTGTCGCATGTTAAATATACGTGGTCCAACTGTCGCGGCGGCTCTGCCATCCCCCCTGTCTGAGGGCGGTTGCCGAACCGGGGTGTTCCGGTCCATGGATCAGCACCCAAGCCGGCCCGGTCATCTTGGCCGGCTGCCGGGCCGTGCTCCCATGGACCAATCCCCGGGCGCGGCCCTCGGGCATCCGATGGGCCGAAAAGACGGCCGCCGCCTTGCAATTGACCACACTTAGAGAATATGGACGACGCGAGACGATCGCAATGGGCAGTTGGCGAAACAATTGCGTCCACCGTGACCACTGATCCATTTGCGCCAAATTATCCGCCCCCATGAGCCAAACGAACCGGCATTTTGGGTGACTTGCCGACAGGCGGCGGACGGTGTCGAGGGTGTATCGGGTGTTCAATCGCCGCTCGATGTCGGTCACAACGATTCGGGGATGGCGGGCCGCGGCCTTCGCGCTTTGCATGCGGTCGGCGATCGGCGCCATACCGGCGGGTGCCTTGAGCGGGTTTTGCGGGCTGACCAGCCACCAGACGGCATCCAGGCCGAGCCGCGCCATGGCGATCAGGCTGATATGCCGGTGCCCCTCATGGGCAGGGTTGAAGGAGCCGCCGAGCAGCCCGATCCGCAAGGAGCCCAGCCCATTGCCGGTCCATGGCGTCACCGCTGCCGGCATCGATCGACGCGCCATTCCGGGCTGCGGGACGCTCTTTTGCGCCGGGTGATCGACCGACTGCCCGATGCCGATCAAGGCCGCGTCTGCCCCGTTCCCCGGACGATATATTTATAGCTGGTCAATTGCTCGGCCCCGACCGGTCCGCGCGCATGCAGCTTGCCGGTCGAAATCCCGATTTCGGCGCCCATGCCAAATTCGCCGCCGTCGGCGAACTGGGTCGAGGCGTTGTGCAGCAAAATGGCGCTGTCGATCCCGTCGAAAAACCGGGCTGCGACACTGTCGTCGTTGGTGACGACGGACTCGGTGTGGTGCGAGCCATAGCGTTCGATATGGTCGATCGCCGCCTCGACCCCGTCGACGATGCGCACTGACAATATGGCGTCGAGATATTCGGTCGTCCAGTCGGCCTCGGTCGCGGCCAGGGCACGGGTGTCAAGGGTCAGAACCGTATCGTCGCCCCGGATTTCGCAGCCCGCATCGATCAGCGCATCCAGTATGGGACGCAACAGCCGCTTTGCGCCGGCCCGATCGATCAGCAGCGTTTCCGCCGCCCCACAGACCCCCGTTCGGCGCATTTTCGCGTTGGTCACGATCGCTGTGGCCATGTCGGCATCGGCATCGCCATGGACATAGACATGGCAGATGCCGTCGAGATGTTTCAGCACTGGAATGCGGCTTTCCCGTGCGACGCGTTCGATCAGCGATTTACCGCCCCGTGGCACGATGACATCGATCGTTTCGGTCATGGTCAGCATTCGGCCGACGGCGGCCCGGTCGGTGGTCGGCACCAATTGAACGGCGCCGGCGGGCAGGCCGGCCCGGGCGAATCCGGCGGTCACGGCGGCGCAGATGGCGGCCGACGAATGAAAACTGTCCGATCCGCCGCGCAGAATGGCGGCGTTGCCGGCCTTGACGCACAAGGAACCGGCATCGGCGGTGACGTTGGGCCGGCTTTCATAAATGATGCCGATCACGCCCAAGGGCACCCGGACCCGGCTGATGGCCAAGCCGTTGGGCCGTTGCCAACCGTCCATCACCGCGCCCACCGGATCGGGCAGTTCTGCGATCGCTTCCATGCCGGCGGCCATGGCATCGACCCGTTCCGGCGTCAGGACCAGCCGGTCGATGAAGGCGGCGGGCGATCCGGCGGCCCGGGCGGCGTCGACATCCTTGGCATTGGCATCGAGAATCGCCGCCGTCGCATCGCGAAGCGCCGCTGCTGCGGCCCTGAGACCCGCGTTCTTGGTTTCGGTCGGGGTCGACGCCAACTGACGGCTGGCGGCCTTCGCCGTCGCGCCCAATTCAGCCATCATCAGGTCGATGTCGCCCGGATCGTTCGCCACATTGACCGTCGTGTCGTTTTGGGCGCCATTTTCATTCCGCGATTCGGATGTCATGGACATGGGTCGTGTCGTCCCTCGTTCGCGCTTGGGGTGGAGCGGTTGGCGGTCACATCAGCACCAAGTCGTCACGGTGTATCATGACATCCCGGCCGCGATATCCCAAGACCGACTCGATATCCCGGCTATGGTGTCCGGCAATCAAGGCGGCGTCGGCATTGTCATAGGCGGACAGCCCGCGGGCAATCAGGCGGCCGTCCGTGGTCGTCACGGCCACCGGGTCGCCGCGCCGGAATTCGCCTTCGACCGACACGACGCCAGCCGGCAACAGGCTCTTGCCGTCCTTCAGCGCCCGGACCGCGCCGTCATCAATGACCACCCGGCCGATCGGCGCCAGGGTGCCGGCGATCCAGGTTTTGCGGGCGGTGCGCGGCCCCTCGGTCGGCAGAAACCAAGTGCAGCGCGCATTCTCGGCCAGTCGCTTCAGCGGGTGCGGCTCCTGGCCATGGGCGATGACCATGCGGCATCCGGCGGACAGGCAGATGCGGGCTGCGGCCAATTTGGTGATCATGCCGCCGGAAGAATAGCCCGGCGGCGCCCGGCCGGCCATGGCATCGACCTCCGGCGTCATGTCGCGCACCTGGGGAATATGCTTGGCCTCTGGGTCGGTTCGCGGATCCGCCGTATAGAGACCGTCGATATCCGAGAACAGGACAAGCGTATCGGCCATGATCATTTGTGCCACACGGGCGGCCAGCCGGTCATTGTCGCCGAATCGGATTTCATTGGTGGCGATGGTGTCGTTCTCGTTGATGACCGGGATAACGCCCAGTGTCAGCAACTGATCGATGGTGGCGCGGGCGTTCAGATGAGCGCGCCGGGCTTCGGTATCCGACAGGGTCAACAAGATCTGGGCGACGGTGATGTCGTGCCGGGCCAGCGTTTCCTGATAGGCATGGGCGAGGCGGATCTGCCCCGTGGCTGCCGCCGCTTGCTTTTCCTCAAGCCGCAGCGGACGGCCGGTCAGCCCAAGATGCTCGCGGCCGACCGCGATTGCTCCCGACGAAACCACGACAACATCCTGGCCGCGTTTGCGCATTTCCGCCAGATCGTCGGCCAGGGCGTCGAGCCAGTCGCGGCGCAGCGTGTGGGTTTCCGGATCGATCAGCAATGCCGAGCCGATCTTGACGACGATCCGCCGGGACTCGGCCATACGCTCGCCGGTCGTGGTTGGAGTCGCGGTCGTGGCCGCGGTTGGGGCGGCGATGGCTTCAGTCTCGCGGCTGTCACCGCTTTGGCCGCTTGCTGTCCGGTTCTTGCCGGCGCCGGTCATGGCCGGCCCTCGGCCGGCTCCTTGTCGGCTGCTTGCGTTTCGGCGTCGCGGGCCTCGTCGATCAGGGTCAAGAGATCGCTTAGGACGTCTTGCACGCCGCGGCCGGAAATGCCCGATATCACACGAACCGGTTTGCCGGCGGCGTTTTCGAGCGCTTGCCGGCGGGCATTGAGCGCCTCTGCGTCCATGGCGTCGGCCTTGTTCAGGACCAGGACTTCCGGCTTCTCGGCGAGCCCCTGGCCATAGGCATCCAATTCGCGGCGGATGGTGCGATAGGCGTTGGCCACATGGTGGTCTTCTTGGCCATCCCCTTGATCGGCCGCGCCGTCGACCAGATGCAGCAGCACTGCGCATCGCTCGACATGGCCCAGGAACCGGTCGCCCAGGCCGTGGCCGTCATGGGCGCCTTCGATCAGGCCGGGGATATCGGCGATGACCAACTCGCGGTCGGCAAGCGAAACGACGCCCAGATTGGGGTGCAGGGTGGTGAAGGGATAATCGGCGATTTTCGGCCGGGCGCGCGACGTTGCGGCCAAAAAGGTCGATTTGCCGGCATTGGGCAGGCCGACCAGGCCGACATCGGCGATCAGCTTCAGGCGCAGCCAGACCTGGAATTCCTCGCCGGGGAAGCCGTCGATGGTTTTGCGCGGGGCCTGATTCGTCGATGTCTTGAAATGGGCATTGCCGAATCCGCCGTCGCCGCCGCGCGCGATCAAGATGCGCTGGCCGACCTCGGTCAAATCGGCGAGCACGGTTTCCTTCGACTCGTCCAGCACTTGGGTGCCAACGGGCACACGCATGATCGCGTCATCGCCATTGGCGCCGGTTCGGTTCTTGCCCTTGCCATGGGCGCCCCGCTCCGCCTTGAAATGCTGGCGATAGCGAAAATCGATCAGCGTGTTGAGACCGTTTTCGGCCACCACCCAAACATCACCGCCGCGGCCGCCGTCGCCGCCGTCGGGGCCGCCGAATTCGATATACTTCTCGCGGCGGAAACTCATGCAGCCATTGCCGCCGTCGCCGCTTTTGATATGCACCTTGGCTTCGTCGAGAAACTTCATGGATGTCGCGTCCTTGACCGCATGGCCCATTCAATCGTCTGCCAACGGCTCAAACGACAAAAAGCGGGGAATGGAAAACCCATTTCCCCGCCGTACCGTTCCTTAGCTGCCGCCATGGGACCCTTTCGCCGGTTCATAGCCGAACGCGAAAGGCCGTCCCCCGGCATGGCTTATTGGCGCGTTATTCGGCGGCTGCAGCCGCCCGCGGCGCGACGGCGACCGTCGTTTTGCCGCCAGCCTTCTTGAAGACGACATTGCCGTCTACCAGCGCAAAAATCGTATGATCACGACCGATACCGACGTTCCGGCCCGGATGATACTTTGTGCCGCGCTGGCGGATGATGATATTGCCGGGTACGACGACTTCGCCGCCGAACTTCTTGACGCCAAGCCGGCGACCGGCGGTATCGCGTCCGTTGCGGGACGAACCGCCTGCTTTTTTATGGGCCATGACAAACCTCCAATCGGATCGGGCTAAAAACGCCGACCGCCCCGCCGGTAACCGGGATGAAGCGGTGCGTTCAAGCCTGGACGAGCAGCCGGTTAAGCGCTCGCCATGATATCAGTAATCTTCAGGAACGTCAGATCCTGGCGATGACCGCCCTTGCGGCGGGAGTTCTGCCGGCGACGCTTCTTGAAGATGGTCAGTTTCGGACCGCGCCCTTGACGCAGGACCTCGGCGCTGACGGAGGCGCCGGCAACGGTGGGCTTGCCCACCGTGGCGGCATCGCCGGACTGAACCATCAGGACGTCATCAAGCGTGACGGAGGAGCCTTCCTCCGCGTTAAGACGTTCGACCGAAATGATATCGTCTTTGGCGACTTTGTATTGTTTTCCGCCGGTTCGGATGACTGCAAACATGATCTGATGCCGTGCTAAAGGAAACGGGACGCAATAAACCGGTGCCCAGAGCGGCCACCGGTCGGGAAGCGTTGCGAGGGGATATACCGGACGGGGTCTCGGTGTCAACCTTTTGCGGCCCATTCGCGGGATTGAATCTGTCACCGTATCCCTCAATCGGCGCCGCACCAAACCGGAACCGCATCAGCGCGTCCGGTATCGGCCGAAACGCCTGAAAATCCCTCTTGCATGGGACGGACCATGGCGCTAGTGTCCGCGCGCCGCTGAACGCGGGGCCTGAGCGCCCCGTCGAATTTTGGTCTGGAGAGGTGCCGGAGCGGTCGAACGGGGCGGTCTCGAAAACCGTTGTGCGCGCGAGCGTACCGTGGGTTCGAATCCCACCCTCTCCGCCACTTGCCCCCTTTACTGAAATCTTTGAAGCACCAAAAGCCCGGAAAGCAAGACCCACCGTGGTTTAATGCGAACTCGTGTCAATGTGCACAACAACGTGTACCATGGATTCAGGGGGTCGGGATGGCGGCGACGGGCAAGTTGTCCACGCGCAAGGCGCCGTCAGAGACCGCACCTCTGGCTGACCTGGTCAGGTCGAACCGCGCTTTGCGCGGGCAATGCCGACTAGTGCCTGATCAGGTGTCGGTTCAGTCAGAACCGGACCGTGTGCCGCCCTTCATGATGTCGATCGGACGGTCGTTCGCTTTCAGCATGGCTCGAATGCGGTCGATATGCACCTGCGCATTCTTTGTCCGTTCCGACAGCGCCCTGGACGATTTTCCGTCGGGGCGGGCGTTCATTGTTGCTATCAGGTTCTGACGCTCCTCGAACATGCGCAGCGCCGTCCAAAGAGTTTCCTCGATTTTAGCGGACTGGACACCCAGAAGCACTGCCGACGTGAACGCATGACCGGTATGACAGCGATACCGCAACAGGTCGCCCTCCTTGATCTGCCAAAGAACGCCGCCGCAGTCAGGGCAGTTGAACGGGACCTGGTCGCCGAGCGCCTGCACAGAGGGCAAATCGCTCAGAACGCGCTGCGCTATCCGCGCCTCGATTACCATGTCGTCCGGGGGGAGTTTTCTCGTCGCGAGTTTCTGCCGTGTGAGTTCAGACAGTAGATCGCCCATGCTCGATATCGGCAGGCAGTGATCCACACCGACATTGACGATCACGGATCGCGGCATATCCGGATGATCGGCATCATCGGGATCCTGCGCGATGCAGATTCCGCCGCACCTTTTGATGGCCATCATCCCGCTAGTTCCGTCATCCAGGTATCCGGTCAGGATCACGCCGATGACGCGATTGCCATGGGCGACCGCTGCAGAGCGAAACAACGGATCGATTGCCGGCCTGGACCGGTTTTCCCGTGCGCCCATTGTGATTAGGATTTTTCCTCCGTCGATCAGCATGTGCCGATCAGATGGCGCGATATAGATCGCCCCGGTTTCGAAACTCTGCCTGTCCGTCGCGTGCTGACACCGCAGCGGCCCGGCCTCGTCTAGGGCGCGGACCAATGCCTCGCCGGTCGTGTCGGGGCTCATGTGCGTGACGATAAACACAGCCGCAGGCAAATCTTTAGGGAACTGCCCCACCAGTTTCTGTAGCGCCTGCATGCCACCCGCTGACGCCCCGACGACGATTAGCCGCTGAGTGTCCGTTCGTGTCACTTGAGTCTCCTTGGGCCGAACATTATTTTCCCTGCCTGTATTGATGATATACCCATACAACCTGCGGCCACGCGCTTCTGTTCCTCGGTGGTCACGATCGACCCCCAGAATCCGTCGGCGCTTAGCGATGGCCGGAAGGCCGGGCTCGAGGCGCTGAAGGCAAAGACGGATACCGAGATCGATACGTCCGATATCCCCAGTCACACTCCCAAGTCACTCCCTACGATCAGTTTATAGCCACCTAAGAAATTGCTTCGCCGAGGCGGGCGTTTGCGTCACTTTCTCATACCAAATGGGCATGGATGCAGATTCGAGGCGCGCCGATGGACACTACCCTTCTCGAAGACTTTCTGGCGCTGGCGCGCGAGCTGAATTTTTCCCGGGCGGCTGAGAACCGGAACATGACCCAGCCCGCGTTCAGTCGCCGAATCAAAAGTCTGGAGGATGCGATCCAGACGCCGTTGATCCTTCGCACGACCCGTCAGGTCGCTCTCACGCCCGCGGGAAAAGCGTTCCAGCCTCGGGCTGAGGCCATTCTCAGAATGCTGTCGGATGCCCGGCTTGAGGCCCTCGCGGCTGCGGGTCGCGCGCAACGAAGCCTGAATCTCGCGGCCACCCATGCGCTGTCCTACACCTTCGTTCCGAAGTGGTTGATGCAGGTGGGCGGCCCCGCAGAAATAGGCGCTCTCAATATGGTGTCCGATACCCATCGGCAATGTGTGAGGCTCATGCAGAACGGCGATGCCAGCTTCTTCATCTGTCACCAGAGCGCGGGCAGCACAGCAGATCTCCCGGAAAAGCAGTTCAAGTGCCATCCAATCGGACGTGATCGGCTCGTGCCGCTCTGTGCTCCCAATGCTAACGGCCAACCGCTGTGGACCCTCAGCCCCCGATCGTCGGAGGTGCCGTTCATCGCTTATGCAACCGCCTCGGGCCTCCATACGATCCTGGAAGCGCATTGGGCAGGATATGAGCGACCAAGCCTAGCACCAACGATGAATTCTGTTCTGGCCTCGACCAATCTTGAAATGGCGAAAGAGGGTCAGGGCGTTGCCTTTCTTCCCCTGACTTTCGCTGAAAGCGACATCGAACGCGGCAAACTCGTCCGCGCCGGAGAGGAGGTTCTGGATGTCCCTGTGCAACTCGTGATCTATCGTCCGCGCGCCCGCATGTCGCCACATTGCGAAGCCTTCTGGCTGAAAGTGGTTGGTGAGAATGCCCTGTGACTATACGTATTTGGCATAAATATAGCCCCAATCGGCATTGGAGTCCGACCAAGGTGATCGACTATCCACAGAGGTGATCGCATTTGTGCGACAAGCATTGAGGGAAGGAGCACGCCAATGCGCATTGTCGAAATCTGTGAGGTCACCAAACCGATCTCGTCGCCAATCCGGAACGCTTACATCGACTTCAGCCGGATGACGGCAAGTCTTGTGGCCGTCGTGACCGATGTGGTCAAGGATGGTCGTCGGGTCGTCGGCTACGGCTTCAACTCGAATGGACGCTACGGTCAGGGTGGTCTCATTCGGGAGCGCTTTCGCGACCGCATTCTCCAGGCCGATCCAGCATCGCTGTTGAGCGACGAGGGTACCAATCTGGATGGCCACAAGATCTGGGCCACTATGATGCAGAACGAAAAGCCCGGAGGACACGGCGAACGGTCTGTTGCGGTCGGCACGATCGACATGGCCGTATGGGATGCCATCGCCAAGATCGAAGAGAAGCCGCTTTTCCGTCTGTTGGCCGAACGCAAGGGCGTCGAAGCAAACCCGCGGGTCTTTGTCTATGCTGCCGGTGGTTATTACTATCCGGGCAAAGATGACTCCGAGCTCCGCAAGGAAATGCGGGGTTATGTCGACCGCGGCTACAATGTCGTGAAGATGAAAATTGGTGGTGCGGCCATCGACGAGGATCAGCGCCGGATCGAGGCGGTGCTGGCCGAGATCGGTAACGAGGCACAGCTTGCCGTCGATGCCAATGGCCGCTTCGATCTCGAAACCGCCATCGCGTATGCGAAGATGCTGCGCGCCTATCCGCTTTTCTGGTACGAAGAGATCGGCGATCCGCTGGACTACCAGCTTCAGGCGGCGATGGCCGAGTTCTATCCAGGCCCCATGGCGACCGGCGAGAACCTGTTCTCGCATCAGGATGCGCGCAACCTGATCCGCTATGGCGGTATGCGCCCCGATCGCGACTGGCTGCAATTCGACTGCGCGTTGTCCTACGGTCTCGTGGAGTATCTGCGGACCCTCGACGTCCTCGATCAACTGGGATGGTCGCCGGCGCGCTGTATCCCGCATGGCGGGCATCAGATGTCACTGAACATCGCGGCGGGGCTGGGTCTCGGCGGCAACGAGAGCTACCCTGATCTGTTCCAGCCCTATGGCGGTTTCCCGGACGGTGTGAAGGTTGAAGGTGGTCACATCGTCATGCCCGAGCTGCCCGGTATCGGCTTTGAAGGGAAATCCGACCTGATCGAGGTGATGAGAGACCTGGCTGAGTAAACAGCAAGCGGCCTGGACGGAGCCCTGCGCACCATTGTGAAAGCATCCCGTCCGGCTCACCAAATCCGATCAGGGCTGCGAGGCAGACCAGATAGGCGGAGAACACCTTCAATTGTGCCTTGAAGAGCAATGCCGGTACCAGACGCAACGCGATCGTGCCTGAGACGACTGCGACAACGAAGCTGGCGGCCCGGGGGTGTCATGTCAGAACTCGGCTCGGGTGATCGTGGCCAGGAAAAAGGGCGAATATTCCGACGTGCCCCACATATTGCCGAGTTCCACCCGCGCCGGAACCAGGAAGCCCTGATGGCGGGTCATCTCCAGCATCCGTCCGCCGAAGGGTTGCAGGCGATGGATCTTCTCGGGGTTGGCATCTGTCCAGCGCAGCGCCCACACCTCGACGGGGTTGCCCTCGGCATCAAGCGTGATTTGCATGGGTTCGATACCTTGCGTATCGGCAAAGCGGATCTCGGCGCTGTCCGGCCCGGTCTGGGACCATTCGGCCCCGAATTGCGGCAGCAGGCTAGCCGGAGCCCAGACGGCTTCCAGCATCACCCGCGTCGCTGCCGCGCTGGCGTGGTCCTCGGTGCCGCCGATCCGCGCCAGCGGTATCAAGCCGTGCAGCCAGAACTTGGTCCAGCTCTGCGCGCTGCCGCCCTCGCGGTAATAGCCGTCCGATCCCCCAAAGCGCATGAGGCCGTTCCCGATCTCGGCCCGCCAGACAAAGCCCTGCGCGGCCGGGCCGAGGATTTGATGCGCGGTCATCGGCATCGCGGTGCCGTTCATGATGAAGCTGCCCGCCATCTCCAGCCGCACCACACGGTGCAAGGGTGTGCCTGGGTCGATGGCGCGGGCGAAGTAGCGCTGCGCGATCTCGGGCACGCCCTCGACCATGGCGGGGTCATAGCGCGGCGGATTCGCCTCTTGCGCGGCTTCCAGCGCCGCCCAAACCGCGCGGGCTTGCGCCTGATCGCGGGAATTGACCCAGAGGCCAAGGGCGATGCCGGCCAGCAGCAGTGCCGCCAAGGCAAGGAGGATGATCTTGAAAATGGTCATCGGGCAGGGTCCTGACGGGTGGCTGATGTCATTCCTCCGCATCGACGAGAGAATGGTTGGCGAGGAAGTCCCATGGCTTAGCCAATCCCGCCGAATGCGAGGCCCCAGCGCACGAACAGGACACTCGTTGCAACAAGTACCAGCGCAAACCCGCTGTGGTGCAGACGCCGCCAGAGGCTCCAGCCCGGCGCGCGCCAGACAATGACGAGCGACAGCAGGACCAGCGCGGCCAGCACCGCCAGCACATCGGCCAGTACCAGCACGGCGACTGCCGTGGGCTGCGGCTGGTCGAACAAGAAATCCGTGCCCAGTTGCAAGGCCGTCATGGCCGCCAATCCGATCGCGATGACCAGCGCCCAAACGTTGCCCGCTGCCACAATGGCCAGACCGGCGGCCAACACCCCGGCGCGGGAGCCTCCCTTCAGCCCGTGCCGCCAGATCAAGCCGATAAGCGTGCTGAACGCCAACAGCGCGGACAGCCCGAGACCGGCAAGCACCAGCACCGGGTCATTCGCCAGACGCACGCGTTCGTAGGTCATGACGCCCATGCCATCCATCAGCCGCACCACCCGACCGGTGTCATCGCGGATCGCCATGACCCGCTCGCCATTGGGTTCCTGCCAAAGATCGGGCGCGATAGGCTCATGGCGGATCATGGCTGCCGAGCGCATCGACGGCGCAAGGATCGCCCCGTCAGGCAGGGCCTGCACCTCTGCCTGCGGTGCGAAAGCCTGCATCGGACCTGAAAAGCTCCGCCGGTTGGCGATGTAGCGTCCGGCCGCTTCTTCCGCGTGGGCACGGGCATCGGGCACGGTTTCCGGCAACGCATCGGACAAGCCCGCCTCGGCCGCCAAATGCGCAAGGACGAGGTCGGGGCCGAGGAAGGACAGGCCCATCCCTGCGCCGCCATTTTGTGAAATGAAGACACCGGCCCCGATCTCGGGGATGAAAACTAGGTTGGACAGAAATTCGTTCAGCCCGCCCGCATGGCCGTAAACGGTGGTCCCGAACATGGGCCGCGCCTGAAGGCCATGCGCCATATCCGAGGCATCGGCCAGATCGTCGAACAGGCGCGTTCGCATCTGGGTCATGGTCTCGGGCTGGAGCAGCCGTGCGCCATCGAGGTCGCCATCGCCCAGCAGGAAGCGCAGGAAGCGCGCCATATCAGCGGCCGTGCTGGCCATGCTGCCCGCCGGGCCGAAGCTGCCGATATCGATGCGAAAGGCCGGGTGATTGACGCCGCCCTGCACCCGATAGCTGCGTGACAGCGGCGGCTGTTCGGGGCGGCGCATCGCCTCGCTATAGGTGGTGGCCGCCATGCCAAGCGGATCTAGGATGCGGCTTTGAAGGAACTCTTCAAATGGGATGCCCGCGACATCCTCGATGATCTGGCCTGCCAACGCCACGCCCCAGTTGGAATAGGCCGTCACCTGTCCGCGCGGAAATACCTGCGCGGGCGCACTGGCCGCCAGCGCCTGCGGGCGTGGCAGCGCGCCGATGGCGGGGTCAAAGAGCCCATAGCTGTCCTCATAGCCCGGCCGATGGCTCATCAGATGAGCCAGCGTCAGCGGCTCATTCCCCGGCACCTCGGTCGCGCGCACATAGCCCGAGACGTCCGCCTGCAGGTCCAGCGTGCCGTCTTCGACCAGCATCATTACGCCCAGCCAGGTGAAGAGCTTGCTGATCGAGCCGATCTCGAAGCGGACATTGTCCGGCCCGGCACGCGTGCCCGCGTCAACGTCGGAATACCCCCAGCCGCGCAGGATCACGTCCTCCCCCACGACCACAGCGCCAATGGCGCCCGGAACCTGCTGTGTGGCCATCAACCCCTCGGCCAGCGCATCGAAGCGGGCTGTAAGATCGGAACGCGCTTGGCCTTCAGCGTTGACAGGCTGCCCGAAAAACAGGGCCGCCCACAGGCTGAAAACCAGCGCCATCAGCTGCTTTGGCTTCATGGTAAGCTTCACCGATGATTGAGTTGTTCAGAATTGTGCTCGGCCTGAACCATATCGCACCTACACGTAATCGTCATGATGCAGGTCAAGGCATGCTGATTTCCGGGATGAGAATCGTCGTGTGCCGGGCGTCTGCGGGCCGGCCCATCGAGACAAGAGACGAGTCATGGAAAATCGCCCCGCCGTAAAAGGGCACATGCGTAATCTCGCCGACCTGACCGGCGCCGGTCTGGCCCTCAGCGTCGAATTGTGCCTTATCGACAGTAGGCGGCGCTCGTTGCATATTGGGCGAATCGCGTGTGAGGAGCGGCAATGGAAAATCACTGTAACCGGACGGCGCCGCAGGCCCAGTGGGCCATCAGCCAATCGGGGCTGCGCGAGCGGAATGAGCGGCTGGTAATGACGCTGGTCCGCAGGCACGGTGCGCTCGCCAAGGTCGAGATCGCCCGCATGACCGGGCTTTCGGCGCAGACCGTCTCGGTGATCATGCGCCAACTCGAGGCGGATCATCTGCTCATGCGCGGCGAGCCGAAGCGGGGGCAGGTCGGCCAGCCGTCGGTGCCGCATTCGCTCAATCCGGACGGCGCCTACTTCCTCGGCGCGAAGATCGGGCGGCGCAGCCTAGACGTGGTGCTGATCGACTTCCTCGGTGCGGTCAGATACCAGGTGAGCGAGGACTACCCCTTCCCACGCCCGGACGAGGCAGTCGCCTCGATCGTCGCGGCGGTGCGCGGGTTTGAGGCAGCGCTGGGTGAGCAGTCGGGCAGGATCGCGGGGCTGGGTGTCGCAATCCCCTTTGAGCTCTGGAACTGGGTCGAGCGGAGCGGCGCGCCGGAAGCGGCGGCCGCCGCATGGCGTGTCGCCGACGTGCCCGTGATGCTGTCCAAGGCGCTGCCCTATCCCGTCTACCTCCAGAACGACGCCACCTCGGCCTGTGGCGCCGAACTCGTGTTCGGCGAGAACCCGGACCTGCAGGATTTCCTCTACATTTATATCGGGAGCTTCGTTGGCGGCGGCGTCGTGCTGAACGGCGGGCTCTGCGCTGGCCGGACCGGCAACGCCGGCGCGCTCGGCCCGATGCCGGTGCCGGACGAGAGCGGTGGCACCGAGCAACTGCTCCATCAGACCTCGCTGGCGGTGCTTGAGCGCCAGCTGCTCGAATCCGGGGTGCCGACCGCCACGCTCTATCGCGAGGATGACTGGTCGGGTCTCGGCGAGGCGCTCGACCAGTGGCTTGCGACCGCAGCCCGCGGTCTTGCTCACGCCATCGTCTCCGCTGTATCCATCATCGACTTCGAGGCGGTGGTGATCGACGGCAGCTTTCCGCCACAGGTGCGTGCGGACCTGATCGAGCGCGTCGCGGCCGAGATCGAGCGTCTGGACACGGCCGGCATCCAGCCGCCCACTCTCAGGGCGGGCAGCCTGGGGGCAATGTCACGCGCGCTGGGCGGCGCGACGCTGCCGCTCTTGGACCGCTACCTGATCGCCCGGCACCTTGCCGCTTCAAGACGGGTGGCGGCTGGCGGGGCGGCATCCGAGCCGATCGAGGCCTGAGTGAGGTCAAGGCATAAACGACAATCGGGCGGTCAAGCGTGCGAGCCGAGACCCTGACGAACGACCTGGTGTTGCGTCTTAAGTGCCTGGCCTCACAGAGCCGGCACCTCATGGCAATTGTCGGAGCGCCGGTGCGGCGGTGCTGTCCCGTACGACCAATTCGGTACTGAGCACATGGCGCATGTCGCTCATGGTTTGCGCGCGAAGCAGCTCGAAAAGCAGCGCAAGTGCCGTTTCTCCGGCCTCTATCGATCGGTTGGAAACCGTCGTGAGGGCGGGGTAGGTGGCAGCCCCCAGAACATCGTCGCACCCGACGACGCTCATGCGTTCGGGTATCTTCACCCGTTGTTGGGCCAGCCCTGCCATTATTCCCTGAGCGACCAGATCGTCAAACGCGATCACCGCAGTCGCGCCGGTGGCGACGGCATCGGGGGCCACTTGTCGCCCGGCTTCGTAGGTTGGTACAGCGGCATGGATCATGGAGATTTTGAGGCCGTGGGTTGCTCCGGCCTCATTGACCGCTTTTCGTCGCTGGCGATCCGACCAGGACTGCCTCGGTCCGCTGACATAGACAATATGGACATGGCCAAGATCCGCCAGATGACGCACCGCCTCGGCGACACCTTTGCCGCTGTCGATGAGCACCCGCGGGATGCCGCTGACGTCGCGGTTGATCAGCACCAGCGGCCGCCGCGCTGCGTGATATTTTATTCGTTCCTCCGATAGGCGGGATGACACAAGAACCACGCCTTCGACCTGGCTGACGAAACGGTCCAGCAGCTTATCCTCTTGCCCGCGATCTTCATTGGAATTGCCGAGAAAGACGCAGAAGTTGGATAGATCGGCTCTCTTTTGCGCTGCTTGGATAAGCGGCGGGAAGAACGGATTGGCGATATCCGGCACGATCAGGGCGACATTGCCATGGCGGCCGGTGCTCAATGCCCTGGCCGTGTGATTGGGCACATAGCCAATTTTGCCGGCGACGGACAATATGTGCTGAACCGTGTCTTCTCGCAGCATATGCGGCTTGCTAAAGGCCCGTGAGACGCTTGACCGTGAAACACCCGCCGCATCCGCTACCTGGCTGATGGTGGGTGCATGCGCCGATTTTTGCGGGGTTACCATGCCGAGCCCTATTCTTTGCTTTCTTGCAGCCTTGCAACCGATGGCCTCAATCCGATCATTTGCACTCAAGCATTTGCCGCGTCCGGCAGGCTTCGTCAAGCGGCTTGGGTCTTGACAGTGCAACCGGTTGCATCAAAAATCGGCCCGGCCGTTTTTCACTGGGGATGCAAAGGCACATCATCATGTCCGAAAAGCCCACGCCCACCGCCCCGTCCAGTTCCCCGGCCAATCTCGGTGATGATCTGTGCCGGGACTATCTGGACCGGATACAGGCCCATATAACCAAGATCCACGAGCAGGAGCGCGACGCGATGGAACGGGCCGCCGAACGGTTGGCCGATCAGATCGCCAAGGACGCGTTGATCCACGTATTCGGCCCTGGCGGCCATTCCAACCTGGCCTCACAGGAGATATTCTTTCGTGCCGGTGGTCTGATGCATGTCAGCGCCATTCTGGATGAAGGCACTTTGCTTTCTAACGGCGCCTTGCGATCGATGGCTATTGAACGAACGCCCGGCTATGGCCGGATCGTGATTTCCGATATCGGGCTGGGGGACGGCGATCTGCTTATCCTGGTCAACGCCTATGGGATCAATGCCGCATTGATCGACGCCGCGATCGAAGCGCGCAATCGCGGTGTGTTTTTGATCGGGGTCAGTTCCATCGAACATGCTAAGGGCAGTGCGCCGGATCATCCCGCTCGGCATCCGACGAAGCAGAACCTCCACGATCTCGTCGATATCGCAATCGATACAAAGGTCGCGATCGGCGATTCCGTCATCAGCATTCCGGGCATGGGAGAGCGAGTTGCCGCGATGTCGACCTTTGCAAACGCCTTCGCGTTGAACAGTCTCGTCATTCGCACCGTGGCGAAGCTGGTCGAGCGCGGCATTGAGCCTCCGGTTTGGCGAAGTGGCAATGCGCCCGGCGGCGACGAGGCCAATGCGCGGTTCCTTTCCCGATTTCGTAGCCGCGTAAAGGCGCTGTAACATGGAAGCGAACGGGGAAACGATCATGGAAACGATCGGGGGCATCGACCCGCGCACAGGAAATGGCCTTGCCGTAACCATCGACGGCGAGGCCATTGTTTCTGTAAAGCCTGAGGATAATGCGGGCGATCTGTTCATTTCGCCGGGGCTCATCGATCTTCAGGTCAACGGGTTTGGCGGAATCGACCTCAATGACGGCCGGGTAAGGCCTGAGACGGTCAGTGATCTTTGCCGGTTGCTGCTGACGCGTGGCGTGACGAGTTTTCTTCCAACCATCATTACGGCCGCCGAGGAGTCGATGGTGTCGGCGCTCAGCGCGATCGGTACGGCTGTCGAAACCGATCCGGTTGCCGCTCACATGGTCGCCGGTATCCATGTGGAGGGGCCTTTTCTGTCGCCGGAGGATGGACCGCGCGGCGCGCATCCCGTCCGGCATATCCGTCCGCCGGATCTGGCCGAAGTCGATCGATGGCAAGCGGCGTGCAATGGGCGCCTCAAGATGGTGACGCTGTCACCGCACTGGCCGGGTGTCGAAGGGTTCATTGCCGATCTTTGCCGCCGCGGCATCCACGTGGCTCTTGGCCATACCGATGCCAGTGCGGAGCAAATCCATGGCGCCGCCCATGCCGGCGCCCGTCTTTCAACACATCTTGGCAACGGGGCGGCGGCCCAGCTTCCGCGTCATCCGAATTTCATCTGGGCGCAGCTTGCCGATGACAGGTTGGCGGCGTCCTTCATCGCCGACGGGCATCATCTGCCCGCCGATACGCTAAAGGTATTGTTGCGCGCGAAAGGCCTGGATCGCTCGATCCTGGTCTCCGATACCGCTGCGCTCGGCGGCATGCCCCCCGGCCGCTATGACCAGCCGATCGGAGGCCAGGTCGAATTGAGCGCGGAGGGGCGATTGAGTGTGGCGGGCACGCCCTATCTGGCAGGGGCGGCCCGCAGCCTTGACGAGGATGTGGCCCTTGCCACGATGATGGCGGAAATACCGCTCGCCGATGCCCTGCACATGGCGACGGTCAATGCCGGGCGCTTCGCTGGTGGGCGCGGATTGATGGAGACCGGCGCGGCGGCGGATATCATCCGGTTTTCCTTCAATCCCGGAGACCGACGGTTGATGATTGCCGAGGTTTGGCTTCGGGGAAAAAGGGTGTCCCCGTGAGGTGCATGGCCGGTGCCGCGTCACGGGACATTACACCTGCACCTGGCTTCAAGATGGCGGGTTTTGCCGTCCGCACCGAGCCCGCACTCGGCGCTCACGACCCCCTGACGGTCCGGGCACTTTGCATTGACGATACCGCACTATTGGTCGCGGACGTGATCGGTGTCGACGCCGAAACGAGCAAGGCCATCCGGGCCCGCTGCTGTCTGCCGGACGACAATGTCGTTGTCTCCGCGACGCACACCCATGGCGGGCCGGGGTCGATGCGTGGGCGTTTGGGTAATCTTTGCGATGAAGGCTATCTACGGCATTTCGAAAATGCCTGCGTCGATGCCCTGGACGCCGCATACGCCGCCCGCCGGCGGGCCGGGCTTGAATTCGGCTATGGCGCCGATCCCGGCATTGCCCGCAACCGCCGACACAGCAATGGCCCTGTCGATGGCACGCTCCCGATCCTAAAGGTCCGCGCGGAAGATGGCGCCTGGATCGCCGTGGTCACCAGCTATGCCTGCCATCCGGTGGTGTTGAGCGGCCTCAACCGGTACTGGACCGCCGATTATCCGCATTTTGTGCGGCAGGCGGTCGAGGTTCGTCACCCTGGCGCCCTATGTCTTTTTCTGACCGGCTGCGCCGGGGATGCCAATACGGGGCATTCGGCGCAATCGTCGATCAGCCTGGCGCCATCGCCGGAACGCAGCTTTGAAGAGGCCGGTCGGATCGGCCGGCATATCGGCGCAATGGTGAACGACGCCATAACCAGTGCTGGCCGCCATACCGACGCCGCTGCCGTTTCCAAGACAGTTTTCCTGGCTATGGAGCGCTGCGAGCGGGAGGCATCCGACGCCATGGTCAACCGGTTCGAGGCCCTGCGCGGCAGGGCCGACCCGGCTGAAAAGGCCAAGCTTGATATCTGGATCTCGTGGGCCCGCACCATCGCCGGAGGGCCGCTGACGCCCCTGCCGGCACGCGTAACGGTGCTGGCCTGGGGGGATGTCCGGATTGTGACCCTGCCCGGGGAGATCTTTGCCGACACCGCTCAGCAACTGCGCAACCTCGTCGGCGGCAAGCTGTTTGTCTTGGGGTATGCCGATGATAATCCCGGCTACATTCCGCCCGTCGGAGAATTTGCCCATGGCGGCTATGAAATCGATGAAGCGCACCGCTTCTACGGCTTGCCTGCCGGTTTTGCACCGGGATCGGCGGAGATACTGAGGGATGCGGCGCTGGAATGCCTGGATGAGTGGGTGAGTATCACCAATGGCGACTGATTTTCTGACGGCCGCCGCTGATCGATACGGCGCGGCGAATGCCGCTGCACTTTCGTGGATGCTCGACCGGCCGCCACTGCACGGGTGTTTTCTCAATACCAAGCTGAATGCCATAACGCTTAAGGATTACGGGCCGACAGACGGCATGCGCGGTCCTGCCTACCTCTATGGCTGGATCCAGGGGCGCGGATTAGAGGCTCTGGTCACCCATGCCGCTCAATTGTCCGACGACCATCCGGAACTGGCGGTGCGGCTGAACGCAGCGGCGCGGCGCCTGTATGACGGGCTCAGCCGATTGGTGGCTTGGGATGGTCACGCCTATTTCTGTTATGATGCCAGCTTGTCGCCGGTGTATCGGAACGCCGAAGGCGCCGTCTGCCCGCAGCTTCCGGCCGGGTCGATCTACACCTTCAGTGACGCCTTCGTCGCAAAGGGACTGGTGGCGGCGGCCGCTCATTTTAGGCTGCCGGAGGTGGGCCGGCACTTGGACTATTTGAAACGGGTGATCGGAGCCATCGAGTCCGGGCATTTCCAAATGACAGAATCCGGTCCGATCGGGGATGCGGCCCTGGATCGGCAGGAAAAGGACTTCGGCCCGAGAATGATTTTGCTGGGTGCGTCGGGAATGCTCAAGAGATTGGGCCTGTCCGCGCATACCGGCTTTGCCGACGGCTTTATCGGGCATGTCATCGACAACCATTTCGATGGACGCACAGGTCTGCTGCGCACCGTTCCAGGCCGGGACGAGTCCAATATCGGTCATGCGATTGAATTTGCCGGTTTTGCGCTGGATCATCTCCCCGCAGATGCCGACCGGGGCTTGGTTGAAACCCTTCAACGCATTGCCGTGTCCTCCTATCATGCCGGGCGGACCGGACCCGGACTTGTTTTGACCGTTTCGACGGCGACGACCAAGCCGACCAGTCCGCATTTTCCTTGGTGGTCGTTGCCGGAGGCGGCCCGTGCAGCAGCGCTTGCATTTGGACGAACGAGAGACCCCGCCGCCATGGATATATGGCAAGACGCCGATCAAGCCTTCTTTGGCAATTTTTGGCGCTGCAAACCGCCGATCGCCTATCAGTGCCGCACGATGTCGGGGCCCGTCGATTTTGTCCCCGCAACGCCGGATCTCGACCCCGGCTATCACACCGGGCTTAGCTTGTTGACCGCCCAGCGTGTCGCCCGACAGGTGGTTCAATTCAACTGAGGTCGAGTGGGGCGAAGCGCACTAGACTTTGCCGGACTGGATTGTGCCGGCAGCCGCTTTGTCGAGGTGTAGAGACACATCTGCATGCTCTTGGATGATCGAGGCCGGAAAATCTGGCGAGACCGGCCCGTTGACGGCATGATCCACGGCGGCCCTTTTTCGTTCATCGGCAACCGAAACGATGAGTTTGCGGCTGCTCATGATCTGGCGGATGCTCATGGATATGGCTTTGCCGGGCACATCCTCCAGTTTTTCGAACCAGCCTTCGCCATGTTGCTGGCGTCGGCACGCCTCGTCCAGTTCGACGACGATATACGGATCGAGAACCTCGAAATCAGCCGGCGGATCGTTGAAAGCCAAATGGCAGTTTTCCCCGATGCCGGCAAAGCAGACGTCGATGGTTTGGCTCGATAAGGCACGATTCAGCCGAGCGACTTCTGCTGCGAGGTCCGGTGCGTCTCCTGCGACCATAACGAATTCGCCGATCGTCGGCACGCGGTCCAGCACCCGTTCCCGCAAATAGCGTCGGAAGCTGGCCGGATGATCCGCGCCGAGCCCGACATATTCATCGAGGTGAAAAGCGGTCACGCGAGACCAGTCGATGTCGCTTGCGGTCAGCATTTCGAGCATTTCGAACTGGCTTGAACCGGTGGCCAATACCACAATGCATTGCCCATTGGCCGCAATTGCCGACCGTATCGCCGCCGCGCCTTCTTCGGCTGCAGCCTTTCCAAGGGCCTTTTTGTCGGCATGAACTTGAATACGCACGTGACCTCCTTGGTTAAACCCGCCCGGGGATAAAAGCGCCCGGCAGTGCGAACGCGGCAATTCGATTTCCATATTAATCAGGAATATGAGCCTGTGCAACCGGTTGCATTTTTCATTGACTCACTATGAAGGTCGGTCATAGATTTTTGAATACGAGGGTTCGGAGGATGCTAGCGTATGCCGTGCGCCAAAGCTTCACAAAACGTTCATGAGACTGTCACATGGATTTATTGAAAAGAGTGCATAAGCTCGTTTCCGTGACGTCTTAGTAAGGAATACATTATGACGCCTCGTCGTATTCCGAAGACTTAGTGAAATACAGGGAGAGAGAATGATGACAAGAATTACAACACCACGCGTTACCGTTGCTGCGATTGCCGCCGGTATTTTTATTGCGGTGCCGGCCGCGCAGGCCCAGGAAGGCTCTCTGGTCGTCTACAATCCCGCCGGCGACGCCGGCGAATTGCTGATCGATGCCTTTCAGGAGCAATATCCCGGTATTTCCGTCGCCGCGATCAATGCCGGCGTCGGCGAATTGTTCACGCGCATCGGTGCCGAGAGCGACAATCCTCAGGGCGACGTCATCATCTGCGCCTCGAGCGAGGCCTTCTTGGCGAACCCCGGATATTTCGCGTCGTACGAAAGTGTTGAGCGTGAGAATTTCTCCGACGACGTCGTCGCTCCCGACAATACCTATTACGGCTGCTCGATGCCGTTGCAGGCTTTTATCGTCAATACCAACCTTCTTGACGAAGACGACCGCCCAAGCTCTTGGGCGGATCTTGCCGATCCACGATATGCCGGCCAGATCGTCCTCGCCAATCCGTCGCTGTCGGGCTCGGCCTATGCACAGTTGGCGCAAATCCTCCAACTCTATGATTGGGATATCGCCGAGGGCATCATGGACAATGCCCGCTTCGTGACATCCTCACAAAGCGTGTTCCAGGACGTCGGGCGCGGCGAAATCGAAATCGGCGTTACGGGTGAAGCGAATATCGGTCCTATGATCGAGGAAGGGTTTCCGGTAATCGCCGTCTATCCTGAAGACGGTACCGGCCTTCGGTTCGATGCGTCCGCCATCATCGACGGCGGCCCGAACCGGGAAAATGCCGAGATATTCCTGGATTTCGTCAATTCCCGCGAAGCGCATGAGATCATCGCCAGCACCAATCGCCGCTCGGTTCGCGAGGATGTCGATGCCCCTGAAGGCTTGGCGCCGACCTCGGAAATCGTGACCTTTCCGTATGATGCCGAAGCCGCTGCCGAAGGCCGCGACGAAGCGCTGGCTCGTTGGGACGAGTTGTTCAGCCAGTAAGGGTTGGGTTTAGCCAGGGCTGCGGGCGCCGTTTTCGGACGGCCCCGCAGTCCTGTGTGTCCCAAAATCAGCCCGGAGTGAGTCCGGAACCAGCCCAGAACCAGCCCAGACCCGGTCCAGAACGGGCCCAGAACGGGCAAGGAGCGGCCGTGCAATATTTTGAAGGCTTCATTTGCGCCAAGGATCCCTTCAAACCCGACACATGCGAAGACCAGATCGTTGTGCAGCCGGGGGCCCTCTATGCCGTCATAGACGGCGCAACCGATATCAGCGGCAAGCGCTTCAGCGATAGCCTGGGCGACGATGCGACCGGCGGCAGGCTTGCGGCCGTGGCGATGGCCAACACCTTTCGCCGTCTCGGATGTGCGCGTTTTGAAACCCTGCCGGAGCCCGATCGGGTACTCAGCCTGCTGACGGACGCCGTTTGGGCGTTGTATGAGCGCCTCGGCATCGCCGATGACGTTTTGTCATCGGGCGATCACCGGTTTCGTGCGGCCTTCGCCGCCGCTTTCATGGCCGGAGAAACCGTGCGGGTGATGCGGGTTGGTGACTGCAGCGTGCGCATAAACGGATCGCAGATTTTGAAGCATGACTTTCCGGCTGACATTGTTCTTTCCGCCGCCCGCTCATTGGCTTGGGGGATTTTGAGTGATCGCGGCGTACCGGCTGATGTTGTGAGGGCTGGCGTTCGGCAGTTGATCGTCAAGGGGCTGGACGCCGACAATCTTGAGACCGTCACCGGCCTTACCAGCGTGGAAATCGCGGAAATACGGCGGAATGTTACCCATCTGCCCGCGATTATCACGGCCGCCGGGGGCGACCGGGCAAATGTCGAACACATCTTGTCCTCCGGTCTCGAGGGGGTGCGGGCCGCGCCGCAGGATTTCGATGCGCTGGTCGTCGACGGGGTGTCGGATGTCACCGGCTCTCTCAGCGTCGTCGATATTCCGATCATGGACATGCGGACGCTTGAGCTGTTCTCGGACGGCTATCCCGCTGCCCCCGATGAGGCATCGGTCGCTGCTTGGGAAGCCGCCCTTAGAGAGGCCGACGAGACCGACCCCGAACGTATTGGCGCCTATGCCAGTACCAAAGGGCGTGTCGGCAACAATTTTGGTGATGATCGCAGTATCATCATCGCTAAGGCCACATTGGGCCAGAGCCATGATGGATTAAGCATATGACTGTATCTGAGGCGCCAGTGATGGGTACGCTTGATCGCGTGACGCAGTTTGCGATCCAGGATCTGACGAAGGTCTTCGAGACGGACGAAGGTCCGATCACTGCTGTTGAAAACGTCAATTTCGAGATCAACGGCCAGACCTTCTTCACGATGCTCGGCCCATCCGGTTGTGGCAAGACCACGACCCTGCGCATGATTGCCGGCCTCGAGACCATCTCGTCCGGACGCATTCTGAGGGACGGCGAAGATTTCCGCCGCATGAATGCCTTCGAGCGCAATATTGGCATGGTATTTCAGTCATACGCGCTGTTCCCCCATATGACGGTATTTGAGAATGCCGCATATGGTCTGCGGCTTCGCGGCGCCACCCAGCCGGCCGTCAAACAACGCGTGGAGCAGGTCCTGGCGATGTTGCGCCTGGACGGTCTCGCCCATCGGTATCCGTCGGATCTGTCGGGCGGACAGCAACAGCGCGTTTCGATCGCACGGGCGCTGGTTTATGAGCCCGGCATGCTGCTGCTCGACGAGCCGCTGGCCAACCTGGATGCAAAACTCCGTGTGGAGATGCGCGACGAAATCCGCCGTCTGCAGCGGTCGCTGGGCGTTATGGCGCTGTATGTGACCCATGATCAGGAAGAGGCCATGGCGATTTCGGACCAAATCGCCGTCTTCAATAAGGGGCGCCTCATTCAGTTGGGCAAACCCTATGAAATTTACGCCAAGCCCGCATCGCTGTTCGTCGCGGACTTTATCGGCAAGGCGAATTTCTTTCCGGTGCATGTCGATCGCGAAGCCGACGGCGCGGCCAGAGCACACTCGCTGGCCGGGGTCGCGTTCGAGGGCATCCCGGTCCGCAACGCCGCCCGTGGCGAAGACGATTGGTTCCGGTCCGAAGTTTCCGGAATGATGATGGTACGCCCGGAACGTATGTGGGCGTTGAAGGATGACGGCATCGAGCGCGCCGGAACACTGCGCGGTCAAGCGGTCCGGATTCAGTTCTTGGGGTCGTTCGTCCGCTATCTGATCGACACGCCGGAATCGGCCGCGCCGGTTACGATCGATGCCCCGGCCTTTGTCGACGGCGTCGACGAGGGCAGCGACGTCCAATTCGGTTTCGAGACCAAGGACGCGGTTCTCTACAAGGCGTACGGACAATGACGGGCGTCGCTCAAGACGCCGGTATGGCCGCCGTTGCGCGAAGGCGGCGCCGGCCCGATGTTCTGCCCTATATCGCGGGCGGTCTGACCATATTCGTGCTGGTGGCGTTCTTGATCTATCCGATCATGACGACCATGGCCAACAGCTTCGCCCCCGCCGGAGAGGCCATTGCCTGGGCCAACGCCACCTTTGAGAATTTCGAACGGTTCTGGACGTCGATGCTGTATCGGCGTGCGCTGATCAACACGCTTGTCATCGGCGTCGCCACCACCTTCCTGGCGACACTGGTGGCTTTGCCGGCCGCATATTTCGTGGCGCGCGTCCAGATGCGGTTCAAGCCGCTGATCCTGTCGCTGTCGATCATACCGTTGATCTCACCGCCCTTTATCGGCGCTTATGCCTGGGTGATCCTGTTCGGCCGGAGCGGGATATTCACCCATTATCTGAACGAATGGTTCGGCATTCAGATGCCGCCGATCTATGGCCATTTCGGGGTCATTCTGGCTCTGGTCCTCAGCAATTTCACCTATGTGTTCTTGTTCGTGCAGGGCGCGCTTTCCGCCGTCGATCCGCATCTCGAGGAAAGCGCCAAGGTGCTTGGCGCATCCAGGGCGCGGATTCTGCGGACCGTCGTGCTGCCCCTGGCGATTCCGCCAATGCTGGCCGGGGCGATGATCGTGCTGATCGAAGCATTGGGTGAATTTGGCGTGCCGGCCATTCTCGGCGGCGAGATGTATGTGCTGTCGACGCTGATGTACTTTCAGATCCATGGCTACTTCAACCTCAACGCCGCCGCCGCGATTGCCCTGGTCAATGTGGGCATCACATTGGTCGCAATCCTCATCCTGGTTCGGATCAACAAGCGGCGGCGATTCATAACCGTCGGCACGACGACCCGGCGCGCGGCCCAACATACCGGCCCGCTGATCAAGGTTATCGCCAATGTTTATGTGTGGGGCCTGCTGGCGATGGCCTTATTGCCCCAGGCGGTGATCCTGTTCACGTCCTTTGCCGAGCGGTGGCCGGGGACGCTTTGGCCGCTGGAATACGGGTGGGGCAACTATGTCTATGTCTTCAACCGTGTGGTTCAGCCGATCCAGAACAGTCTGATCCTGGCATCGGTGGCGACGATCGCTTGCGTGGTGTTCGGCACGCTGACCGGCTATGTCGCCGAGCGCAAGAAGTTCGCCGGGAAATGGGCGCTGGATCTGACCATCATGCTGCCGTTCATCCTGCCCGGTATCGTCACCGGCGTTGCCTTGCTGGTGACGTTCAACAGCGGCCCAATCGTCTTGACTGGGACCGCCGTCATCCTGGTGATCGGATATTTCGTGCGCCGGATCGCCTATATCTACCGGGCTGTGGTCGCAGCTGTCGGCCAGGTCGACCCGAAGATGGAGGAGGCGTCGTTGGTCGCCGGCGCATCCTGGGGCCGTACCATGCGCAAGGTGACGG